>ULWB01060406.1_pt1 | contig 26650 bp, 25 predicted proteins | sample 1959891 | NCBI WGS metagenome assembly ULWB01 (sample SAMEA4835799, study PRJEB28245) | human gut metagenome | biome: gut microbiome; material: fecal sample | place: Denmark | collected 2008 | reverse complement strand
GAACCTCATATTCTTTTTTGAACGGATTATTTATCTAAAAGAAAAATAGTCATATATAATGTATAGCTAAATCTACTGAAAATTTTTCTGATATTTTTTGCAACTTTTCTTGTCTTTAGGAGCATAAACCACACCATCCTGATACCCTCCCCATCACTTAGGGTGGGGATAGTCCCCCTCACAACAATTTAAATCATAAATTTATGAATGACTTAAAGTTCATTGAAACAATGTCTGTTGCAGACTTCAAGACCAAAATGGGAGTGGAAAGAATTAATGTGAAACAGAATCCTCATACGGGGAAATGTTTCTTTGTGTATGGCTGTGAAACAGGTGCAGTAAGTGAAAGATTCCTCAAAGGTGACCTTACAAAGCCTGTCATTTCACAAGTTTGTTCTCCTGAAACAGGGGATATGTTCTATATACTTCATCAACAAGGGGATGGTGGAGCACCTACATTGGCTACTTTGTAGCAAATAAGTTTGAGCTTTTATATGGGCAGTTGGATGAAAGTCTTACTGCCTTTTTATTTTTCTGATTGTAAAATCATTAATAGTTTTTTCATATGATGCAGTTAAGAGTTTCATCAAAGAAGCAGGCTAAGATAAAACTTGCCTTACAAGGCTGTTCAGGGGCAGGAAAGACCTATTCAGCCTTGTTACTTGCTTATGGTTTATGTGGTGATTGGACTAAGATAGCCATCATTGACAGTGAGAATGGAAGTGCTGATTTATATGCCAGCTTAGGCAATTACAATGTGCTGTCCCTTCAAGACAACTTTACTCCCGAAACTTATATGGAAGCCATAGGGATATGTGAGGATGCAGGGATGGAAGTCATTATCATAGATTCCATTTCCCAATGTTGGGACAACCTGTTGGAATATCATGCCAACTTGCAAGGCAACAGCTTTACTAATTGGCAAAAGGTCACTCCAAGAATCAATGCTTTCATGCAGAAGATATTGCAAAGTGAAAAGCATGTTATTTGCACCATGAGATGCAAGCAGGATTATGTCCTCAATGAAAAGAATGGCAAACTTGTGCCGGAAAAAGTAGGGTTAAAGGCTGTAATGAGGGATGGGATAGACTATGAGTTTACCATAGTCTTTGACATCACTATGAAGCATCAAGCTATTGCAAGCAAGGACAGGACTAACCTTTTCATGGGAAAGCCCGACTTTACCATTACACCTACTACAGGACAAATAATCCTTGATTGGTGCAATGATGGAGTGAATGTGGAAATGATAAGGCAGCAAATCAACACTGCCAAATCCATTGAGGAACTGACTGCCATCTATCACAAATACCCTGAATGGTATCAGCAGCTGACTTCTGACTTCATGCAGAAGAAAATGCAGCTACAAGAGGAGAAAAATAAACCGAGTATTAACTATAGCCCCAATTTTACAAGATATGGAAGCAATGCAGCTACAGCCTGTCAAGGCTAATATGACTTATCCAAGCAGGATAAGCAGGGTGTTGGATTTATCCAACAGTCAGGACATCTTAGATATAGAACCTATCTTGTCAGGAAGGGAAGTAAAAAGACTTCCTTTCATTGAAGCCAACACCAAAGAGGTTTCTATGGAACATTTGAAAAGTGAATGTATTGTGCCTGTATTCAGCAAGGACAATGAAATCACCATTTCACATCCAAACTTCATTGAAACAGTATGGGAAGCAGCCAACAGAGTTTTCCCAAATGATAGCATTGAATTGCCTGAAATCAGGGTAAGCCATATCATCAAAGGAAGAACACCTGAAGCCATTCATAAGTCAGTAAAGGACTTGTTGGAAGAGGACAAGACCATCTATTATGAGAGGATGATGTTTTGCTTTGAGATACCAAGTATTCATGAAGATATAAATGGCAACAGGCTCAATCTCACAATTGGAGGGGTAAGGGCTTATAACCATGAGAACCTTTACAGTAAGAAAGGTATAGAGAAATTCAAAATCTTCATAGGCTTCAAGAATATGGTATGCTGCAATATGTGTGTCTCTACTGATGGCTTCAAGGCAGAATTAAAGGTGATGGATGTGCATGGACTATTGAATGCAGCCATGCAGCTATTTCAAGAATACAATGCAGCCAAACACCTTTATTATATGGGTGCTTTCAAGGACAGCTATATGACAGAACATCAGTTTGCACAGTTCCTTGGCAAGTGCAGGTTGTACCAATATCTTCCTGTGGAACAGAAAAAGATGCTGCCACAGATGCTTATGACTGACACACAGATAGGCATAGTAGCCAAGTCTTTCTATCATGATGAGAATTTCTCTACCATTGAGCATGGCAATGAAATATCCCTATGGAATGTATATAACTTGCTTACAGGGGCAAACAAATCATCCTACATAGATAACTTTTTGGACAGGGCTTATAATGCCACCCAACTTGCTGATGGTTTGAACAAGGCTCTCTATGGGGACAGTGAATATGCTTGGTTCATTCAGTAACAGGATGTTCCAAGATTTATATATTCATTATGGTGGGAAATTTTCAGCTATGCCTTATGGGAGAAATCATATTTGCCATTATCAATTTGGTTTTAGGGGTAGTTGCGCTTTGCATCTTTTGCTCCGATGGCAATAAAGAGCCATGATATATGGTTTGATTGTTGGATGAAGCCTCGGAGTATATCAATATTTCGGGGCTTCTTTTAAATGAAGAAACAATGAGAATAAGAGATATGTAACAAAAGCAGTACCTTTGTATAGAGCAAGGAGAGATATTTATCATCCCTTCATGACAAGAAATTGCCCACACCTCGGATGCTGATATGGATTGACTTTTATAAAATTGGCTGATTTAATGTTTGTTTCTTGCAGAATTATCGTACTTTTGCAGTAATAACAAAAATGGTTAGCAATGGAATAGAAGTTTAACAAGACATATTAGAAAAAGAAGTGTTTGCTTCTTGCTTGATGAGTTCTGAAAAATCGCCAATTTAGAAGAATATATCCATCAACAGCAAGGTAGTGAATGCTCATGCCATAGGGGTGTGGGCTTTCCTTGTTTGTATGGATATAGGTGTTTGGCGATACCTTCAGAATGACAATCAAGGTCAAGCCTGCACCTTTCTTTTTGTGGTATGGCTACAAAAAGAACAAAAGATGGTAGATTTGAGAATTATCAATTTTCCGGATAAAGTCTTTAAGAAATATCTTATAGATACCTTTGACAAAGATGGTGATGGGGAAATATCACTGACAGAAGCATTGACTATCACTAAAGTTCTTTGCCCTCAAAAAGGCATCAAATCTATCGCAGGAATAGAGTATCTATCCAACTTGGAGGTGCTTGATTGCTCAAGGAATGAGGTTGAAAATATTGATATTTCAAAAAATGGAAATTTAAAGCATTTAAGTTGTTATAGCAATCCCATATACACTCTTAACATAAAAGACAATCCTCTTCTTATCACCTTATATTGTGGAAATTGTAATATAGCTGAATTAGATTGTTCGCAAAATAAAGATTTAGAAATTCTTTCTTGTGGTTTTAATCCATTAAAAGAAATAGATTTATGGGAGAATAAAAAACTTACATTGCTAAGGGTGCGCAGATGTCAATTAGAAGATTTGGAATTACGAAGTTTAAAAGTTCTTCAAAAATTGGATTGCTCTGAAAACAAGTTATATGAACTTCAATTATATGAGAACAAGGAACTTATCTATTTAGATTGTGCTCGTAATGATTTGCACAATGATTTATATGTAGGAGCAAATGCAAAACTTAAATATTTGGATTGCCGAATAAATAGATGTTTAGATAGTATTACCATATTAGAAGGACAACATTTTGAAGTTGTTAGGTCGGATATTAAACCAATGACTGAATCTTATAGAAAATATCTTTCATGGAGGAATTATCAAAATAACAGCATTTCTAATACTTCTTGGGAAGACAGAGATAATTGGGAAGACCAAAGGCTTGATGCCTTTGAAGGTGATGAAGGTAATTATTGGAATATAGATTAATGAAGAAATAATGAAAACTATATATTATATCAATGGAAAACAAGTAGATATTAATACTTATTATTCTGCTTCAAGTTCAGATTTCATAAGAAAGCATTTATGGAAGTCATGTATATCTTATTACAAAACCCATCCAAATGAGTTTGAATTTATTGCAAGATTTTCTGATGAAAAACACTTGGCTCTTTCTTTAATGGAAGCCTACGAAAAAACAGATGATTACAAGGAGCAGATGAAGAAAATAAACAGTAATGATAAAGGATGTCTTTTAATCTTTCTATTGATTTTTGGATTTCTTGTTCTGGTTTTGCCTTTAATTCTATTATTCACAGGTGCTTTAGATTAAATTGATTATGGAAATCCCACTAATACTTGGTTTGCAAAAGACAGGCTTACCACTGATTATAACATCAGGAAAACTAAAGAACTTATGCTTTCTTATAGACACTGGAGCAACAAATAACATTCTATTTACCTATGTATATGAACACTTTAAAGATGAATTTAGAGTGTTGGAAGATAAACAAAGAATCATGGGGATAGAGGGAGAATACAAAGAAACTCCTGTAATTGAAGCTACATTCAACTTCGAGGGAACTGATTATACATCTACTTTCTCTGTATTTGATGGCTCTGATGCAATAATGCAAGTACAAGAAGAAACAGGGGTGCAAATCCATGGTATCCTAAGTACAGACTTTCTTGTAAAAAACAAATGGATTCTTGACTTTGATAAATTGACAATAAAAACAACTGAATAAAAGAGACATACAAATGAAGAAGAGTTTTACAATCTTATCCATTCTATTAGGAATTGTATCAGTAGTCTCTATCTCCTATAACATATCATTATATCAAGAGAATAGAGCATTGACAGCCAAGCAAGATTCCTTATACACATTGTCAGAAGCACAAAAGGTGTTTAAGGAAAATGGATTAAAGCTGATAGATGATGTAACAGTCTCTATCCAAGATGTTAAAGACCATGCAGCCAAGTATAGTATAAACCTGCCTGAAAGTAGAAATTCATTTAACATCAATGGACTTAATCCTCTGATTGTGTATTATCTTGCTTACAATGCAATAGACTTTTCCAGCCATCCAATGATTTTAGGAAACACTATCAATCCTGTAATAGGAAGAGTAAACAAGAATGAGGTTGTTGATAAGGTATTTATAACCATGCAACAATTATCTAAAGGAGATAATAGCAATCTATTCAGCACTTTAAGAATACAGGCTATGGATGTAGGAGATTTGCCAAAGCCTGAAATAAGAGAACTTCCATTAGAATGAAATCTTCATCCAAGTCAAAGGCATTGGTTTTACATTCCTTATTGACAAGAAAATGAAGCACAACTTTGTCAGCCCTGCATTCTTGGCTTTCTTCAATTTTGGAGGAAGACAGATGTATTCACTTCCAGAGAATAATATAGGAGAAGTGAATACAAAGCCTGTCTATGACAACTTGCATCCCTTTCTTCCTGAATATGTGGATTCCATCAGCACTAAAGATGTGTTTCATTATGTTGGGAAGAAAGTGGGGAAATGCAAGGATAACAAGTTGAGGGTATGCAAGGTTTTTAAGTTTGGGTTTGAGTATGAGGGATGTACTTTTTCTTTTCCTTCTTGACAAGAGTTTGGACAAGCCTGCTATATTAGGCAAAGAATCATTAAACCATATAATCAAAACTGTTATGAAGCATAAAGCAGAAACTTAGCACTCCGTAAGTGCATTCATTGGCTTAGTATAAACTTAGCCATTGTTGGTCAATAGTTGTTCTATTGGCTTTTTAAGAAATTATTAACAGACTGACATACAGTAGTTTCAAGAAAAAGTTCTGGTAGACTCATAATCTGGAGGTCCCTGGTTCAAGCCCAGGCTGGTCCACTTTCAAAATCAAGGAGTTACGAATTTCGCAACTCCTTTTTTCTTACCCTTGCGTAAACAATGCGTAAACAAACTGTTTGAGTTGGCGTGTTTTATACATAGAATTTCTATGATGCTCCATGCAATCCTGTAATATCTTTACCCGAAGTTTTGTTAGTGTGATGACACTTTACGATTAAATAAACTCAAATATACTCCATTTATATATTGATTTACAGAATAATGTTGTAACTTTGCAAATGCAATGCATTTATGGCGAGCCATGACCAAATGGTGCTCTTTCCCCAAAAGGAAAAGTGAGTTTGCCTAACCTTCGTGGGAGGGTCATCCCATTCCAATGAATCGAAGCGTAGAGGGAGTATTAGTCGGAAGATACTCTATTTCAAACAATACGTGAGAGTTGCTTCAGGGGTTAAGACCGATTAGCAGAAGCCCGGTTACCAGTCAGCGACAGAAGACAACGAGATTGCACCGCTGCATATAACGACAATGTTTTTATCCGTCAAGGGATAGGGACGCAGTGGTTATATGCAGCGTTTTGTATATGTACGCCTCACATTGCAAAGCGGCTGTATTCAGAGGTTATGTTGAACATAAACAATGAATGCAATGGAAAAATTAACCAAGTCATTGTCTCTTTTCAAAGAGCGTAACTGTTCTGTCTCTATCGTGTTGGATTCACGTACCCGCAGAAAGAATGCGTGTGAGTTTCCATTATCTCTTCGTTTCACGATTGACCGCAAGTTCTTCTATTTTACAGTTGGAAGTTCTTTTACTGAGAAAAAGTTCTCGGACATCTGCAATGCGACGAAATGTAAAAGCGAGAACTACAAACTTCAGAAGGAGTGGAAAGATACCATTGCCCCCAAGTACAAAGAAATCTTGATGAATCTGAACAAAGGCGGCATCCTGACATTTGAGATGGTACGTCAGTGTATCATGGGTGAAGAAGTGGTGCTATCTAAAGAGGACACAACCCAATCACAATCCTTTATTAGTATATGGGAGCAAATCATTCACGAGTTGCGTACAGAAGACGGAGGAGCACGTTTCACCACGGCAGAGAGTTATGAGTGTTCTCTCAAATCATTCAGAAAGATTCTTGGAGAAAATGCAATTAAGGGCTTCTGTATCTGTGCGGCAGAACTTCAGAAGTGGAAGGATGGTATGCACAATGGAGTAAAAGACGAAAATGGTGCGATTGTCGGAAAAATCAGTGACACTACGGCCGGTATCTATTTGCGTTGTTGCCGTGCCGTATGGAACAGGTGTGTACATGAGGGCTACCTCAAAGATGTTCCCTATCCTTTTTCCAACAAAAAAGAGAAAGGACTTGTGAGCATTCCAAAGAGTGCAAAGCGCAAGCAGAGCTTCTTGAACGTAAATTAGATGACGGAACTATACAACCTTTTCGTATCAAAGAAGTATCCAAAACATTGGTCGGAAGAATATGTGCAACGTGCGCATTATTCATTGGGATTATTTCTTGCTCAATACCTATGTAACGGTTTCAATATGGCTGATGCTGGTCGCTTGACATACGACAACTACTATTATCAAACAGGTGGCAAGGCATTCCGTTTCAACAGAAAGAAGACTTCCCGAAGAAGTGCTGACGGTTCTGAGGTAATAGTCCCTATCATCCCTCCTTTACAATATGTGTTAGATGAAGTGGCAGCACCTCCGACTCGGGGTGGTGTGGTATTCCCCGACATATTGAAAGGTGCGCAAACAGAAGAGTTGCGCCGTAAATACACCATGCAAGAGAACTCAAACGTGAAAGACCGTGTCATCAAGATTTGCCATGAGGCATTGAATTGGGATAAGTCCATCTGTCCGTCCGGAACATGGTGCCGACATTCGTTTGCGACTAATCTGCATAATGCTGGAGTGGATATGGATTATATCTCTGAAAGTATGGGGCATTCAACTTCTGATCATGCCATCACTCAAATCTACATTGAGCATTATCCTCTTGATATACAGATGCAGAACAATTCAAAACTGCTAAACTTGGATAACACTTCTGAAAGGGATGCTCTGTTAGCGAAGCTGGCAAGCATGTCCACAGAAGAATTGCTCAAACTATTCAGACAACCTTAATCCGTAATGCTGATGATAAACTTCATAGAAAGGATAAAATCCTACTCCCCAAAAAAGGAAATGGCTGATATGGCTATGCGAGCATGGAAATCAGCCCATGAAGAAGTGTATGCCGACTTTTGTAAGCGCATGGATGCTGTGGCAAAAGGTGATGTGTCTGTCCTGATGGACATGTATCTGATGATGCAGAAATGCACACCTCCCGAAGCCTTAATGATGTATGACTGGCTTTCTAATTTGGCAAATGGTAAAGACATACAAAATATAGCCAATCAACAATGGGCTAGTCAATATACCGAGACCATAGCCCAATGTATCACCAACAAGCGTTTGTGGATAGGTGTCAGTATCAAAATGGGGACAATAGAACTGCTTACATCGCCAAAGTCCGGGTTACTGATGGTTCATTCTGAAACACCTATTGAAATATGGAATTGTCTGCCGCAGGAGTTAAGGTCCTACTTGATTGGGCAATTAGATATGTTCATGAAAAACAGCAAAGGATGTTATCTGTTGAGCAAACTGGAAAGAAAAATGGTTTATCAGTTCCTGACCTATATCTCTCAAATTGTTTTCCTCTCTCATGCAGTATTCATTGGTGGGTTCATGGCTAACCTGTATGATCGTGTAATGGAAAAGAAAGAGGATTTGGCTTATTGTATGTATTATTTCGTGGTATTTGACCACGGTCTTTCACGTATGGCCAAATTACTTAACCGTCTGCTGAACTGTGAAGAGGTTGACCATGGCGATATGCTTCTTGTAAAGTCATGCGTTACCCTGCTTGTCAATAGAAGTATAGAGATGGGCGCAGAAACCAAAGCGGATTGGGAAAACACCGTTGAGAAGTGTAACCCAGAAATCTGGAAAGAAGTGATGTTCGCCTTGCGAAAAGTAAAAGGCAGACGAGGCAATAGAAAGGTGATACAATCATTGGATGATATCCTTATGGGAAACAAGGAATGTATCAAGCAGGGCATCCGCTTGTTTCTTGAAGAGAATACGGAAGATATAAGCCTTGCTTACTTGTTGAAATCATTGGTAAAGTCTGGCAAGATAAAAGCATCCACAAGATACATGACATTCCACCGTGCCATAGAACAGTTCTCACAACAGCACTATGGACACGACATTCCACAGAAGCGATACGGGGAAATCAAGGAACTTACCTTGAACTCACCCCAAAGAGGAAACAGTTACACCAAAGCAAAAAGGATAATAGACCGATGGACGGACTATTTTGCCAATAACGGGTAGTTGGAAAATCCAGCTATCCGTATTTACTTTGCAAACAACTGTTGTAATACGGTCGGTTAAATTAAGGTATAAATAAACCGACCAACACACAGAGTTTCATACACTACCTTTGCTTGCGAAATCGGTTTCACAGAGTTGAACCGAAGCTTAAAGTATTTAATCACTAAATAAGTAAAGGTATGGAAGAAAAACTCAATCTCAACCAACTACTCCAAAAGCCCATCGCCATGATGACGGGTGAGGAACTTTGCTTTCTCATCACTAAAAGTGTGGAGAGTACAGAAGCGGCCACTCCCCAAGTGGCATCCAAAGGCAACTACTATGGCATAGAGGGTATCGCCCGTGTGTTCGGATGCAGTGTACCCACGGCAAACCGCATTAAGAAAAGCGGTATCATAGATAAGGCTATCACACAGATAGGACGAAAAATCGTAGTGGATGCAGACCTCGCACTGTCTTTGGCAAAGGAATCAGGTGGCATCCATATCAAAGAATAACGGTATGGAAGAGAATTGGAAAAAGAATCTGGCAACAGACAGTTACGGGAATCCGGTTCGTTCCATCAGTAATCTTCGGCTTATTTTCACACTGGATAAGAATCTTAGTCAGATAAGGTACGATACCTTCTGTCAGGACGATGTGTGTTTCTGCCCTTTGTTCCGCAATGTCAATGGTAACAAAATTGATGAAGAATCGGCAGGAAAGATACAGGACTATCTGGAAAAGACATACAGAATACGTCTGACGCAGAATAAGGTATTTGAGATACTGAAGACCACTTCTTCTGAACGGAGTTTCAATCCTGTACAGGAATTCATCACACAAGAGACATGGGACGGACAACCTCGCATAGCCACAACCATCATCGATTATCTTGGAGCCGAGGACACTCCGCTTGTCCGGGAACAGACAAAACTTTGGTTTGTGGCGGCTGTAACCAGAATATTCAATCCAGGTTGCAAGTTTGACAACGTATTGACCTTGCCCGGTCCCCAAGGTATCGGTAAAAGCACCTTTTTCAAAGCCATCAGCGGGAGATGGTTCAACGATTCGTTCTCTTTTGCCAGCGGTGACAAAGAGAAAGTGGAGACCATAACCAATGGTTGGATTATTGAAATCAGTGAGCTTAATGGTTTGAAACGGGCGAATGATGCGGAAGCTGCCAAGGCTTTTCTAAGCCGTTGCAGTGATTATATGCGTCCAGCTTATGGACACAAGGTAGTGGAGTTCATGCGGCACAATGTCTTTGCAGCGACTACTAATGAAATGAACTTTCTGCAAGGAGACAATGAAAACCGCCGATGGTGGATTATCCCGGTCAAAGGCAACGGTCATGTGTCAGATTGGTTGGATGATTTGCAGTGTTCCGTTCCTCAACTTTGGGCAGAGGCATATACATATTATAAGCAAGGTATGAAACTCTATTTGTCGCCGGACATGGAGAATGAGGCCAACGAAGTGCAGATGCAACATTCCAACATTCTTGTTGACCCTATTATAGAGGACATAGAAATGTATCTGGAACGTGAGGTTCCCATCCAATATGCAAGTTGGATGATTCCGACACGACAGGCTTATCAGAAAGGAGCATACTCAGAGCCAAAATCCACAATGACCTCACTCAATATGGTTTGTGCCCGGCAGATTATAGAGGAACTGCCCAATGACTTGGTCAGACGAAATCCGTCCAAATACACTTCGCAATACATCAACCTCCTGATGTCCAAGATTCCAAATTGGAAACGGAGTGAACAGGAGAAGGTTAAGGGGCTGCATCCTGCCTATTGCGACAAGACAGGACGGACGAAATACCCATGGGTGAGAGTGGACGCTCCAAGTGAAGACTCCTGCGCGACACTGCCAAGTGAACAGGAATTGCCATTCTAATTTTAAAATAAGGGAAAAAGAAAAAACTAATGTCCCCTTGTCCCTTTTGCCCTCGAAAAAAGAATAAAAACAGGAAATAAGCAAAATAGAAAGTTATAAAAATGCTTGGGACACGGGACAATATAAATCACAATATAAGAAAAGAAGAACTTATCAAACAACTACAAGAACGTGACTCGTTGTTGGCAAATGCGGTCAGCCACATGGTTACGTATGTTCAAGACCGTTACCCTTCCACCTTTCCAAGTAAGGAGCAGACCGAAGCGGTGAACACCTACTTACATAGTGTCCATGCCGACGGGGACGGAAGTATGTCGGAACGGAATTGTGAACACCGGCGTATCGCGTCACAGAACATTACCATTGCCGCCATCCGTGTGTTGGACAGCCAACAACTTGACAGACTGCAAAACGTGCTTGACCACATCGCATACGACAAGGAGTATTATATACCGGAGAGAGGATGCGGAATGCACCGCTGACTTTCTCTTTTGGCTGCACCATTTATAAACCATCTTCAAAATTGACAGACGATGAAAACAAACTTGAATTATTGTATAGTGCTTTCGTCAGAGCAACTTGCATATCTGACAGGGAGCAAGTATGGCATTGACCGCATGAAAATTCTGCACCAACTTATCGAAGCGGCTGTGTTGGAAGAAAACGACTATGCCATAAAAGGATTTTCCACAACCTTACAAGTGGGGCAAGCCATCCTTTCGGAAGTGGATTTGTCCTGCAAATTAGGCTATGACAAAAAGACCATATCCCGCGTACTTGACAAGATGAACCAGTTGGGAATTGTCGCATCTACGCAGAGCAACCGAACAAGCGTTCATACCCTGAAATGTATATCGGCATGGATGGAAAATGGCAATCGTATAAACAATCCTTTCTATGTCCGAATCAAAAACCGACAAGAGGAAGGAGAGAATACAGGCGCACTATCCAATGATGCGAAGCCTCTTTTACCAACACCCCCGCTGGAGGAAAACGTTTCCAATTCTAATGATTATAGTCAATCAGAAGTAATGAATGAGGGCTGTATTTCTGACACTGATTTTTCCTTTGAAGACAAATTACCTGTTATATCAGACAAAGGGGAACTACTCTCGTCCTCTTTTTCTTTCCCTTCTGTTTCGGTTTCTCCACCGCTTGCGGGAGAGGAAGAATCCGGTGAGGATATATTGGCAGACAGCCAGACATAGTCATATTGGATATGGCAATGGAGCCTCTGTTTTTGTGTGGGGTCTTGCAAGAAGTTCCTATGTCGCACAAATTCGCTACGCTCATCCGTACTACATAGGCGTATTCCGGCAGTCACAAGCTCCCACCGTGCTGTCCAATTTTAGAAAGAAGTTTCACTCATAACACAATGAAGTATGAAGAAGAAAAAGAATATCAGCAATGAAGTTGACGAAGAAAATGACAAGAAAGTTATAAAGCGTACCCTGCGACTTGAAGCCAGGGTGACGGAACAGGAATATGCAAAGGCGGCAGAACTTGCCAAAACCTGCGGTTTGTCCATGAGCAACTATGTGCGGCGTACCGCTTTGGGGCAACATCCTCGGCAACGGCTGTCTGAGCGTGAGGTAGAAGCCTTGTACAGCCTGACGGATGCAAGAGGCGACCTCATCCGTATTGCGGCAGCCGTGAAATCCATCCAAGCGTACAAACGAGCCTTGTATTTCAGTGATACACGCTTTGTAGAGCGATGGATGATAGCAGCTACACAGCTTATCAACCGCTGGGGCCAGATCGAGAATTACCTAACAGAATAAAAATCCTTACCTATTATGATAGCAAAAGCCAGTACCATTCCGCATGGTGCAAATGCCATAAGATACTCCGTCAACAAGGACAGGGCAGATATAGTCAAAGCCAACCTGTTACCCGATGACATTTCACCGGAAGCGATGTACGGTCGGATGATGCTCGTGCAGAAGATGTTTGCCGAGAAAATCAACAAGGGCAGACCTCTTGGCAGAAACGTGATAAGAATTGAAATTTCCCCATCCGAGGAAGAGAGCCGAAACTGGACAATGGATGACTGGACGCGTTTGGCAGATGAGTTCATCCGGGTATTCGATTCCATAGACCTTTCTGAAAAGACCCAACGGGCTTCCTCAAAACGAACCAATCTCAAAGGTTCGCAGTACATCGTTGCCTTGCATCGTGATTCCAAAAGTGGCATTCTCCACCTGCATATTGATGCCAACCGTGTGGATATGAATGGAAAAATAAATGATAGCCATAAGATTGGTGAGAGGGCAGTCATGGCTGCGAATATCATCAACGAAAAACGAGGATGGGTACAGCCCAAAGAAATCGGCATACGGCACAGGCAGGAAATCTCAAACTGTTGTATGGAGATACTTCGTGCGATGGACAAATTCAGTTGGCGGCAATATAAAATGGAACTGACAAAACGGGGGTACAAAGTACACATACAAGAAAATGATAAGGGAAAAGTTTATGGTTATTCAGTCAAACGGGGTAACTCAAATTATAAATCATCCGTGTTGGGTATCGGGAGAAATCTGACTCCATCAAAGATAGAAGCTACTTGGGCAAAATTGCATCCGCAGGAAAGGACGTTTGAGCAGACAAAGCCTATTCCCCAACAAACACGGACAACCAATGCTGATTCTGTTATACAACCCAAGATGGCTCCACAGCCTGCTATAAGGCACTATGATATAGCAACAGACGAATATCACAGCTACCATGTGGAGATACCCGAGGTCGCTGACAATATCATCAGGCAGGAATGTTCTTTGGAGGAAGCTCATCCGTTGGCTAAGATTGAAGAGATACAACACACGGCTCGTTTACTCTTTGCCGGGTATTTGGATGCTGCCACAAGCATAGCGGTTTCAAGTGGTGGTGGCGGCTCTGACACAGGTGACTGGGGAAGAGACAAGGACGAGGATGAACTTGAATGGGCACGCCGCTGTGCAAGAATGGCAAATACTATGTGCAAACGCAGAAAAGGACTTCACAGATAATTCACCTTTTATAAAAAGAAAAATATGGGTATAGGAAAATCAAGGGGCACTTCGCCCATAAATGTCAACGACATGCTGGAGAAGGTTGAAATCAACCAGCAAATTGAAGCTGAAAAATCAGAAGTAGATAAACTTCTCGTAGAAATCAGAGAGGCAAAAGAAACGCTGATAAAGTTCAATGAGGATTTGGAGAAAGCTATCGCTGCCGAATGTCACATTGAGGGTGCGCTCAAAGCGGCAGCTGGCAGTTGTGACAATATTGTCAACGGCATCTGCAATGCCATTGTGAAAGCAGAACGAGACACGAAATTTAAAACAACTATTACCCCTGACCAACTTGCAAAGCTTAAGCAACTTATAGACCATTCTGTAGAAAGTTGGATTTCGGTATTGGCAAATCACCGTGCCGAACAATCAAAACTTATCACCGAACATGAATCCAATATGCGCAAAATCCTCAAACGGAATGAGGGCGTTTGGTTTTCCGACTTCTGGATGAAAGTCTTGCTGATATTTTTGTTCGTTTATACGATGGGATTGGGAGTAATTGTATGTTATGCCACATAAATAAAGCATCATAGTTATATTATGACGTTGTTTATTATAATCATTTTACTTTTTCTTCATGCAATAATTGACATGTTACCAAATAAAAATACTGTCAAATAAAAAATTGGTTTATGATTTCTGTTTCCCTAGGGTGTATTGTTCCATCTGCTTCAGCCATCCCAACGAATAGAACCTTAGCTAGAATTTTATTCTCATCAGTCATTCCACTGATTATAAGTTTAGTTTGTATATCATCAATATTGGAGATGTCCTCTATATCATTGATTGTTATGGAAAAATCACTATATGTTTTATCCATGTATCTCTCCTCTTTTGGATGAATGATACCATCTGCTTTCATAATGTGTGAAAGAACTTTTATGATGGCGTATTTTTCTATTGTTGTGAAACTATTCATAATGTCTGATTGTAGAAGAAGTTGTGATAAGTATCATTACCAATGTTAATTATATACATGTTTTCCCTTGCACGAGTTATCGCCGTATATATCGTTTGTGGCGACATTGGGCGAAATGTCGTATTATGCAAAACAATGTCATTCTCTAGAATAACTATAACGGAAGGAGATTCCCAGCCCTTGAAACTTTGTATGGTAGATATTTTCAAACAACGTTTGTCTGTCGTAAACAATTGCTTTCTTGTTCGTTCAAGAGCTTCAAAATCCCTATTAAATTTCCAATTGGCTGCCTTTTCATCAGTAACCTGATGTATTTGCTTTAACCATTCAAGGGTTTCGTTTGAAATAAATGTTATTTCTGTTTGTTCGTTTGTTCTTTGTCGATAAAGAATGTCAATATTGCGAAGCAATTTTGTTGAAGAAGCAAGTACAGCAAAATCTCTTGCTTCGTTATTGTCATTGGAAATGATATTGATTATATTAGTTATTATGGATTCAATGGAATTGTTTTGTCTCAGATCAATATAAGTTACAATTTGGAAATTGAACGTATTTGATATGGTATTCTCCGCAACTATATCATCGGTAAGTAGATTTGCCATAAATTGTGTTTGAAATGCAGTGGCAAGATTAGCAAGACGTGGATTAGTAAATCTTCGACTGGTTGTTAATTGTCTATTCCATTGTCCTCCAATAATACCTAAGCGGATGTCACCATTTGCATCTAAAGGTCGTTGATATACATTTTGTTTGGGATCCCCAAACACTACCAGTTCACCATTAGGCACCAAAAGGAAATTCTGCATGATGATGCGAAGCCATTCCGTAGTATAGTCCTGAACCTCGTCAACAAAGATTGCAGAATACTTCTTATGACCTTTGGAATTTTCAAAGAAGGCTTCGTTTTGATATGAGCTAAATTCAACATGCAACTGACATTCTGCAGCACGTATTCTAAAGAATTGATGATAAGGATATACGTCTATTTTTTCCCAAGAGAAATCCTCCCGAATCTCGGAAAGCCTAAACTTCAGGTAATTGGCTAATGTAATGTTATATGTCAACACTAAGACATCACCTCCAGTACGCTTCATGGCATTTACTGCTCTAAAGGCAAGTACTTGAGTCTTTCCAGAACCAGCGACACCACTTATTTTCTGTTGTGTTATACTACTTTCCGATAGTCGCTTCTGTGCACCAATAGGTTGCATATCAATACGTCCTTCCTGATATGAATGCCAGGATGGAGATATCATCCTAGCCAATTTCCTTCTTACAACATCGTCAAAAGCATTGTTGTTGTATAAGAAACCTATGGTAGTATACAAATTTTGTGATATATCTCTATTTTCAATAATCTCCTTACCGAAGATAAAGGTAAAATTAAAGACGTTATTCTGATATTCAAAGAATTTTTTTATTTCGTCAATAGAGTTTTCTGAGAACACAACCGCCTTTTTGATAAGACTAAAATTCCGATTATCTTCAATAGTAGTCATCAAAAGTTCTTCTATACCATCCTTAATGCTCAATTGACATAGGTTTATAAGGTCAATAGGAGATTGATATAGTTGCCCATGTACATTTATTTCCTTTTTATCTTCTGATAATGTACACTCATTAAGGTTCTCCTCGAATATGTTCAGTAGAAGAATCCCCTTATTAGGTCTAACGATAATAAAATCTACAGCCACTTCGTTTACTGCTGCATCAATATACATTATGTCATCCACAGACAAAATATTTTCGAGTCTCCATGCGACTCTTGCTTTTTGAGATGATAACACATGATTCTGTATCTGCAAACGTAAATCATATTCATTATATATTGCCTCATGTCTTTCATCCACCAAAGCTAATTTGTTAAGGTCAATTGTTGCACCATTGTATTCAAAGCATCTTGTCATGCATGTATAGGGATGTGCTGTTCTCCTTGTGCGTGCATAACGTACACTATTTATCTGGCTGAAATAATTCTGTTCTCCAAAAACAGAACAAAATTTCTCAATTCTATACGCCGCACCATTTTGGGGACCAATACATAGAACAAAGTGTTTCCCTTGCGCAGATGCCACCATCTTTGCAACTATTCCCAAATCGATAGCAGTTACATCCAAGATATTAGAAAAAACATGGATGATATTATTATATCTATATCCAATAGAATTAAGAGTCTCTCCTTCAACAATGTCGTTTGCTGGAAGAAAAAGATTCTTCACATCTATTTCAACTGTGCCGTGCGTAAGAGTTCGGATATTATCGTTGGCGCGTTCGATGGCACTATGAGAAGGCTCAATAAGCGTTATTTTACGTAGCCATTGAAATAAATTACGCTGTCTTAATACTTCAATTATAGTAGCAGAGCCTATGCCTTGACCACATCCCCAATCAACTATCTCAATACTTCCCTGAATATCGTTAAATGGGAAATTCATCATTGCGGCACGACACTTGGTTACATGCATATCTCCATATGCAGACATATAACAATTTAGTGCCACATCACTTGCTAATAGATTTATGCCATGATTCAACTCTGGATGTGTCCAAGGTCTTCCCTTATATTCTTCGGGCAAAGCATTGTGACAATAATCAATAATGTCATCAATACTATTACATTGTTTTATATCTTCTGCGTATGGCATAATTATCTTCCTGCTATTGTTTCTGCAAATCTATTCTCTATATGCTGTTTCCAATTTTGCAATGCCAATTGTTTTGTGGTGTTAGCATAACAGTATTCGCAAAGATGCGGACAAGTGTTGTATTCACCAATGTCCTTAGAGGCCATGCATTCGCAGAATGGTCGCTGCCCCAGGTCTTTCTTGTGCTTACTGATGAAGTAATGGTTATGAGGCAGAAGTATTGCTCCTTGGGGCAATTGGGACTCGCCAAAAAGCGTTGGCGCAGGAACTTTCTCTATCTTTACTTTCATGAAGTCCATCAGTTCCTCGTCGTCCCAAGCCAAACGAGTGATAAGGTCTCCATCTATGCAGCGATTATGCTGAATGCCATATTTTGAGATGTCAATCTTCTCACCACAAGTAGCAAGTTGGAAGTTCCAACTGCGTTCACGATTCATAGTAGATAGCTTGTCAGCAAACTCTTCCATTTGCCCTGTATCCCACTCATGGTATGATATACCACTTACTTCAAGATTATGTTTCACCTTCCTGTACATAATAATATCCGCATAGCTGAATACCAACTTTTCTGTGTAATCTTTTAGTTGGTCACCAATATTCTGAACTTTCCATAGCAAGTCATCCACAGATATGTCATCTGTCAGCATCATGGGGTCAAACCGCCAAATAACAGCACCCTTACCAAGTTGCTCAACAAGTAACTTGAATGTTTCTATGCGTTTAGCAAGAGAAGGTACTTTCTCTAACTTCTCCTGTTCGTAATCATTCAGGGTATATTGAACATAGCACTTAATGTTACGCTCTTTGAGGATATGCAGATATGGCAACAATGGTAGTGGATTCTTTGACCAAAATACAATGAAGCGAGTTTTCTCATACGAGACATACGACTTTATGCCATTGAACGGATTCGTCCATGCTGAATACCCTTTCTGTAAACGATGGAAAAACCAATCAGCATAGAATGCCGGAATGTCGGTACTCCTACTTGCAGAAATAATGAGGGGAGTCTGCGCTTTTACAGGTAATCCATTAATAATAATGTCTGTACATTGCCACGTTGCCATAATACATTAGAATTTTTTGAATGTCTCTTTTATCTTTTTTTGTTTTGCTTCCTTTTCTTATGCTCTTGATATACTCTTGAGTAGGCTTAGAAACAGCCTATAGTATGCCTTCACTCTTCAAATGGATACGTTTCGTCATAGACTTCACTCAGAAGACGGTCGTTGAAAAGCCAGTGTGGTGTGGGCTGTATATGTTTGACCTTGTAGCCTTTTAGCTTAGCAGAAAGTGCACTAATAGAAGTTTCTTCTCCTTGATAACACACTTTGCGCTCTGAACGAATGGTGACAGAAATTGACGGATCATCTTTCCAGATGAGAATATCACCTTTCTGCAATCCCATCTCGTAGAAATTGAGCGGTGGACGTTTTGCTTGTGCTTTTGTGCTGGCAGCTTTATCCTCATCAGTGAGGTCGTTCTGTATCTCATCTGTCACTTCTTCCGTCACATCTTCATGATGGAAAAGTTCGAGGATGGCTTGTGCCTGATCCACGTTGATACGGAAGAACTCACGATTCTGATTGATGCGCTGAGGTTCAAAGGCTTTATGAAGGGCTTTCTCAATTTTGAGACAATCACTTTTCTTGACCTTGCACGCAAATTTACACTCAAACGGAACGGGAACTCCTGTGGTATATAGTTCCTTCATCCGTTTATCAATGTCTTCCTGTGTGGTCATGCCTATTTTTACCAGTCCTGGCATCACAGGGTTTGTCAGAAGATAAACTATTCCGTATTCCATATCGTTGTGTTTTTAGAGACTATTGTACAGTTTGTCTTTGTTTGTAACTCTTTCAAATTCGTGCATCAGTGTATTGCCATTTCTGTTGGTAAATATATATGAGTTCATTTTTTACTCCTCCTATATTTTTGATTGCTTGCATTGGGATGCTCGGGATTGGTCATTTCAAGATAACCTGCCTCTACAAGTGACATTATATATGTTTGTCTATTCTTGCTATGATTCGTTACTCCTATTCTATCAAGAATTTCCTTGCTGCTGCGTGGCACACTACAGAAGTTTACAATGTCCTTTTGCTTATTTGTTATTTTAGGATGCTTGGTGTCTAAGTAAGCATTGAGAGTGTCAGAGTTAGTGTCTAAGTCTGTGTCAGAGTGTCCAAGTCCAGTGTCAGGGTTGGTGTCCAAGTGTCTAAGTTTGGTGTCTAAGTTGCCATTAACTTGGTTACTTTTATTGCTAGCTTGGTTACTTTTCTCGTTGACTTGGTTACCTACTGGCCTATTTATAGTAATCACAAACTCATTCGTCCTATCGTTATTGGTGAACGAGACATTCATATTCTCAGACAAGGCACGAAGCATACCACTACCTGCTCCTGTGTAGGGGAGCAAATGAATGGCATTTGTGAAAAGGAACATATTACGAGGCATAGAAGTTCCCACAACAATATCATCTACAGAAAGTCCATTGGGGAGTGTTCCGGGACTGTGTATCTCCACCCTGTCGTCAAAGATGAATATACGGATAGGGGCTGTCGCATTCAGCGAGCGATGCACTAAAGCATTTACGGTGAACTCAACAAGGCTGATGTATGGAATCTCCAATACACCTTGCGAGTTAAATTCATCCCCAACCTGTATATGGCGCAAGTTTCGGGTGAAGAAATCCATAATAGTCTCAAACTGATGAAGCAGATTGCCCTCAATGTCGGCATCATTCACCTTATCACGGAACTGCGTACCGCCAAGATTGTTGCCAACGAAGCAGATACACTTTGCTGTCATTACCGGAAGCCAACGCTGGGTATACTTGCCAAACAGTAGCATTGCTGCCACTGTGATTTTTCCGTCAGGACGAATGAAGCGTAGGTTACGCAACAGCTTCTCTCCATCGTGACCACTGGCGATAGCGGAGCAGACAGTATCTAAAGAGGCTTCGCGTAAAGCATCGCCCACCAGACCTTTTCTCACCAATACTTTTTCAAACTTGTTGCTTAGGAAGGTTTTGATGGTATTCTCGTCCAAGTCCTTAATCGTAGCATCTCTTACTCCTGCTTCATCAGGCGAGAAACTGCCGCAGTCGGTCATCATTTCGGCAAGCTCGGCATTATCGAACACTTTGCGCTTGTCGGCACCGTTCTTCACCCACACAATGCCACGATTGTCATGGTAAGGTTTATTCACCCCTTCTTTAATATGAGCCACAACAAGGCTTCCGTCATCCACAGAAATAGTTTCTACATCAACAAGGATGGCAGGAACAACATTCTCAGATGCGATGTTGCCAAGTGTATTCGTCGTTTCCTGTACTTCCAGATACGACAAAGGATTGACGCTGCCAGTTTTGTCCTTCACACCAACGACCAGTGTTCCACCACGTGCATTACTGAATGCCACCAATTCGCAGCCGATGTCGTAGCTGTCAAGGAGCCGTTCTTTGAACTGCACCTTACTGACCTCACCTGACTTTATCTGTTGGATAATATCTATTTCCTTCATTTCTTCAAATGTTTTTGGTTGAGCAGTCTACCTGCATCAATATTCAAAGCCTCTGCTATACGTAGGAGGTTTCTTGCGTCAGGTTGCATGGTATTCGTCACCCATTTGGAGACAGTAGCCCTGTCTTTTCCTAATTGTTCTGCCAGCCACTTACTGCTTTTTTGTTCTTCGGCAAGCACAATCTTCAGCCTGTTAATCATTTCTTTTTCCATAAAAGACATTCTCTTCGGTGTAAAGGTACAAATAAACCCTGAGAATCCCGGAGAAACACGTCAAAAAAGAGCGTCTTTTTTATAAATAATTGGTTATATCGTCAATATGTAATCTGCATTTGTTCCTTTGTGAGTAATAGATCTGCAACAAAACGCTTTTCCAAGACAGGGAGGGGATATAAAGGTTTTCTTAGTTGAATGGCATTCCTAAAAATAGTGGAACCGACTCGGTTGAGATGGTTTCTAACGGCTCATTGTTTCCTGTGTGGACACAACTTGTTGGTGGCGGCTTATCCTTAGTAGAACTTGTTTTCTCGTCGGGCTGCTACGGCTCTTTCATTTAACCTTGGCATTGTTTGATAACAATTTGAATAAGTTACATTTACTGCAAAATCAACCTTTATAAATATAAGGAATGCCTTGTTGGGGTAAGTTAAAAATAGCTTTTAACCGCTTAATACCCACAAACATTGAAAATTAGAGGCATTTTTAATGAAAGAGCCGTGTCCGGCTGTAACACAAAATTAGCATTTATGATTGAGTTGATAAAAAATTGAATTAACTTTGCATATTCGTTTCTGAAACAAACTAGTTTCAGAAACACTTAAGGAAACACTGCCGTTAAAAAAACAAGCGTTTAGGCAAGATATATTTTAAAGTAGAATGAAACTCATTAAGGCCAATGACCTCAAACGATGGGCAGACACGTTGGAAATCCGTGGTTTGCTTCCTGAGTTAATACGCCGATTGGTGCATGCAACTAAGCCGCATCTTTCAAAGGTGTACATACCGACTGAAGAAAGCACTCATTCTGCCGGATGGGATGGCATTGTTGTTTCTGAAGACAATGACACTTATCTGCCAGCTGGTACATGTCTTATCGAGATGGGGACGAATGAGAAAGTGGCAACAAAAGCTAATGACGATTATACAAAACGTACGAATGGCCCATTAGAATTTGAGAAAGGAGAATGTACCTTCGTTTTCATCACTCCTCGCGAATGGCCCAAAGCGCCATCTTGGGAAGCAGACAAAAATAAACTGAATAAGTGGAAAAGGGTTAAGGTGATAACAGCCGTAGAATTAGAGGATTGGCTATCTTATTATCCTTCTGTCGCTTTATGGGTGGCAGAAAAACTTAACATTTCCCACAGAGAGAAAATTCAAAGTATAGAATCGTATTGGCGTCAATGGTCAACCAACGATAAAGGACAACAACTTTGCTATAGTGTTGCCGTTGGAGGACGCGAGGAATCTGTCAAAGAACTTCTGGAGAAAACAGAAAATCATATAGCAATAGATGTTTGTTCCCATTCTGTAGAAGAATCGCTCGCATTTGTCGTGGCTGCTATATTACAATGCGGAGATGACAATCTTAAAAACAGAGTGGTTATTGCAAAAGACAATGAAACCACAGGCTTATTGGCTTCACAATGTTCCAATATGGTTATTATCTCTAGTGGAGATGATAAAAACATTAATCCAAACGAGAATTGCTTGGTGTATGTTACACATCCATCTGCAAGAAGCAGAAGTGGAGTGTCTATCATTCTACGAACACCAGAGCCTGACGATTTTATTAATGCTTTAAAAGAAAGCGGATTTAATGAAACGCAAGCAAGGCAGCTTTGTTCTGATACAGGGCGAAGCACAGCTATCTTGAGAAGGAAACTTGGTTTTGAACGCAACAACCCTGATTGGGCGAAGCCTGAAAATATCAACCAATTGCTTCCGGCTCTTCTGATAGGACGTTGGCTGAATAATTTGGAAGGGGACAAAAAACTAATTGAAGAGCTTTCTGGGATGGAATATTGCCAATTCGAAAATGTTATTCAGACATTTGCTAAAGGCAACGACAGTCCTTTTGGACTTATTGATAATCTATGGTATGTTATATCTCCATTTGACGCTATAAATTATGCAATAGATTTTATCACACCCCAATACTTAGATAGACTCTCTGTCATTATTGACAAAGTCGCAAATGATATTGACCTTGATGACAAAAAGGCAGCCACGACTGATTCCTTATTCTGGCAAAAACATAATACGAAGTATAGCTATTATGCTAAAGAAGGGTTATTCTTGACATTGGTGTTATTGGCTCTTCGAGGTGACAAAAATGCTCAACTGATTCCGTGGGTTGACGAAAAGGTTAGAGCAATATTAAATATAAACACTTTAGAATGGTGGTTTGGCTATTGCAAACAGAATCTGATATCTCTCTTGGCAGAAGCTTCGCCTCAGGTTTTTATTCAGAAAATTGAAGATGATGTGATGAGCGATAATTCTATCATCCGTGAGATGTTCCGAATCAATTTTGAGCATACCTCCTTGTGGGGTAATAGTTCGCACTATGGATATGTTTTATCTGCATTGGAAGACTTGGCCTGGCCTGCAGAGAATCTTTCCAGAATTAGCCGAATCCTATTTGAACTCTCGTCTTTAGGGAAGAAAGAAGGGTATGCTGGAAATCCTTTTGAGTCGTTGTGCAAAATATATTGTCTCTGGATGCCTAAAACAAAAGCAACCGTAGAGCAATGTTTTATGGTACTTGAATCCATGGCAGAGGAGTTTAGACCATTTGTTTTCAGACTTTGTAGATGTTTAGTGAACTATAGCCGTCAATCACAAAGCATTAATGGCCGTATAATGCGGTGGAGATATTTCGGAGAAGACGTTAAAGCCGTGACAATGGATGAGTTTTTGACAGCATTAACAGCTACAGTGAGGATGTTGATACAAAATTGCGATTATAGCAATGATGCTATTGAATGCATGTTGGAAACAGCGACTGCTCCTGACTTGCCTGCTCATCTTAGGAAAGAAGTCCAAGATGCGATTTCTTCAAATATAGATTTTCTGAAAGGTAAAAATAAGTTCTGTGACAAAATAAGAGAAAAAATATATCATTTTGAAGAAGCCCGTGATTCAGATTGGTGTATAAGTGATGATGAGATGAACTGGCTAAAAAATCTCTTAGAAGTCATATTGCCAGATGATATTATTGAGGCTAACTTGTGGAAATTCAAGGCTTTCTTGCCTATACATGAACTGCATCGGAGAGAGGATGATATATGTAAGTGGACAGAAAAACAGTTGAATTTCAGAGTAGCTGCCGTGAAAGAACTGTACAAGCAGATAGGATTCGATGGTTTAAGAAAGATTGCCGAGAAATCTGAAGACAAATATCAAACAGGTCTTGCATTTGCAAAATTCAAGACCACATACCCGATGGTTGATTTTGTTATAAACGAAGGTTTTGACAATCAACTTTTAGCAGGATTCTTTGTCTCTTTATTCAACACAAACAAGGAACGCTATTGGAAAGTGGTGAGGAAATACAATAATCGGAATGATATTCTTATTAGCATCGGAACAAATGAAGAATTAACCAGATTTGTCGAAACTCTACCAGAAGAAGCTAAGAAAAATTATTGGAAGACCGTATCTGTTTGGTGCTATTCTGACGATACGCTGAACATAATGGCAGAGCAACTGCTTAAAGTGGGTAGGTATGGCGATGTATTATCTTTGCTACGTCATGTCAGTTATGGTGGGAAGGACATTCCTGTTGCACCAGCCTTTAATGCCTTACAAGGATGGTTGAACAATATTAAAACACCAGAATTGGAGCAGTACAAGCATGATGCAGAAAAAATACTGGAATATCTTGATAAAAATCCAAATGTCAAAGATGAACAAATAGTTAGTTTAGAACTTTTACTTAGCGAAATTTTCCATCTGGATTCTGATTGTCGCCTGTATCATTCTATTTACACAGAGCCAAAAAGTTTGTTAGAACTAATATCATTTGCATACCGTGGAGATGAAGATTTTGACGATAAGACTTATTCTGATTCAGAGAGAAACATCGGGTTGCTTTCACTGCGTTTTATCAAAGGCCATGTAAAAAGTTGCCCTGGATTGACAAAAAACGGGACATTAGATGAAGATGCTTTGATGAAATATGCCGATGAATTTATGTCTCTTGCAAAAAGAGAGAAGTATTTTCGTGCTGCAAAGATAGTGTTTGGCCAACTGTTAGGCAACATTCCTGACAGGGAAGACTACCCACAGGATGTTCTCTGTAAACTATTGACAAAATATAGTGAACATGGTCGTGACAAATCAATCCTAAATTCTTTTCGATGCCAGTTCTTTAACAATCGTGGTATGACCTCACGTCTGCCCTACGATGGAGGACGAATTGAAAGGACACGAAGTGAGAAATACAAGAAATATGCAGATAAGACACGCTACACGTACCCAGATGTCGCATCAATCTTCGACTCATTGAGCCGAGATCATGAATATGATGCACATCGTATGGACAATCAAGCTGAATTGGCAAAAATTGGGTATTAAAATATGAGGCGATATTTACATTGACTATTAATAAAAGTAATAGTACTGTATGCTTAATGGGTTCAACGGCAATATGCAATCTCTCAAATTCTGCGTAAACAATGCGTAAACAAACGGTTTCAGTTAGGGGGGATTTAGTGAGTTTCATTGTAAATGACGGATTTTACAACTGACTGATATTCAATAAAGATTAATAAAACAGACTATCACAGAATATCATCTTATCGTTCTCATAATCTGGAGGTCCCTGGTTCAAGCCCAGGCTGGTCCACAAGACATAAAGCAAAGAAAATTAAGCCGTTATAAAGAAATTTGTAGCGGCTTTTTCTTTACACACAAAAGTTCATTGCACACAATTTGCACACAGTTCCGAGAAGTCTGATAGTCAATGATAAACGAAACACATCGGTAAATTGTACCACATTTCATCTCGTTTCTTTCATAACTATTGCCTTATCGGTTGAGGCTTTTCACCGATAGTATAATACAAATAAAAGGAATAAGCTACACACCGGTAGTTATCCCTTTTGTTCGCAATAAAATCAAGCGAGAAGTATGTACATCACAATTTTCCTGTTTTCATACGCCTTAATATATCGCAAACTTGATTCATGCCTGCACATGGCTTGCCAACAAATAAAGTACAGACATCTCTAATTTTTCTTTGATTTGACTTTCTTCTCCATAATCTGTTGTTTCAAATTTATAGAGATAACTATAAATAAGCGAACTAATCGTGGCAATATTTGTTTATAGAAGTTACGAAAAGAGTGTAATTTATTGGAAATGAGCATT
>ULWB01037247.1_pt1 | contig 27065 bp, 19 predicted proteins | sample 1959891 | NCBI WGS metagenome assembly ULWB01 (sample SAMEA4835799, study PRJEB28245) | human gut metagenome | biome: gut microbiome; material: fecal sample | place: Denmark | collected 2008 | reverse complement strand
CACAGCCGTGTCGCCGCCCTTTGCCGTGTCGGCAGGCGCAGCGGGCTCGCTCTCCATGTCAGACTTGACAAAAGACCCCTTAGAGTTAGACACAGTGTAGTGGGTCATGTGCTCGTCGCTGCGGAAGTATGTTCCCTCAAGCGTGCGCTCCGGGGTGACGAGCCTTGAGAACTTGTTGGAGTACATCTCGTGGGTTATCCCGTCCCAGAAAAGCTCCTCGCTGCGGAATATCATGCCCCTGACATTGCGCACACGCACCCGTCCGCGCAGCTCCCACAGTTTCATCTTGTCGTAATACCAGGCTGTGTCGGCCTGTATGTAAGCCTCTACATGGAACTTCTCGTCAAATTGTTCGAGAAACAAACCCTTGATGAAAGTCCAGCGTGACGGCTGCCTGACCTGGTTCACATCCCACCGTTCGGTGACAATCCTGTACTTGATGACACCAGAGTCGGATATGAGCGTATTGACACCGTAGCTTACCATCACCGACACTGAGTCGCGGTCGTAGATGGCCGGCGCCGGATGCTCCTTCTCTTCGGTGCACGAAACCATGGCAGGCAATGCCGAAGCCAACGCCAGGCACCACATGCAAAGCCTCATAGCAACACTCTTGCCAAACGTAAACACTGCCTGACTACGATTTACTCTACCTTCCACTTCATGAACCAGCGCTCATTGAAGGTAATGCCTATGTTTATCCTGAACATGTTCTCGGTGACGAATGCCTTCGACTCGGAGCGCACCCATTGCCCGCTTATGTTGAGGAAAGAGCGGTTTTCCCACGAGTTGGTGATGGGTATGCCGAATCCGGCGCTCACGCTGTACTCTTTCGGGCCGTCCATGCCGTTAATCTTAATATAAGGTGTGGCATACGAGGCGCCTATCCTGTAGCGCACCCTGTCGAAGAACCTGAGGCTCGTCGGGTTGGGCACCCACTCGCCGCCGAGGGTAAACTTGTGGCGGTCTTTGAGCAAGCCGCTGCGCAGGACGTAGTCGCCCGTGGCCGCATCGGTCTCGGGTATGTCTACCGAACCCCACTGCTGCAGGGTGTAGTCAACACCTATTGTGAGCCTGTCGGAGTGGGTCCATGCCAAGCCCACGCCGTAGGTCATGGGCACAGCCAGGCCGTTGCCCACCGTAAACGTAGAGTCTGACGACACACCCGTCTGGCTGTTCGACGTCGTTGTGGTCACCTGCGGGTCGGCGTTGACCTTGTGGCCGATGCCGACGGTGGCGCCGAGGGTAAGCCAGTCGGCCTTTGCCACTTTTTGCTGCCACTGCAATCCGAAATCAAGCTTGTAGTTGCTGACACTCGCGCTGTACGTCCGCTGCATGGTGTTCACATAACTGTCGCTGCTCGAAATGGACACAGTCTTGTCGTACGAGCCCCAAAGGTAAGAAAAGTTTGCTCCCACCGACAGCCCACCGAACACGTTCCAGCCCACTCCTATGTAAGCCTGGTGGATGCCGCCCGAGCCGGAGTGCGTCTCGGTGGTGGTGGTCTCAGACGTTCCCACCCTTGATGAGTTGGCGTAGTTGTAGCCGATGTTGGTGTACGGAATAAGTCCAACGCTGATGCCCACCTTGGGGAATGCGCGGAAAGCAGCCACGGCATACTCGAAGTCGGCGTTCTTGGCATTGCGGCTTATGTTGCCTTCCTTGAAGTTGGTAATCTGCCCCGAGAGCCCCACGTCGAATATCATGCTCAGCGAGTCGATGGCCGAATAAGACGCAGGGTTAAGTGAATTGACCTGGTTGCCATAGCGCAAGCCGAGCGCCAGGCCGTTCATGCCGCGGTTGAAGCCCTGCGACTGATCTGAGAGAATACCTATGCCGTACTGGCTGTATGGAGAGTTTGTACCACTCTGCGCCATGGCCGCCACCGAGACAAAGCCCAGCGCGATACTACAAATAACTGTTCTTTTCATTGAAAGCGATTTCTTCATTGTAGAGGAGAATACGGTTGAGACCGTAAGGAACTATGAAATTGTCTGCAAAGATGCACTTTTTTTCTGGGATATGCAAATCAAGTTGCACTCCACCCGTTAAATAAACAAAAAGCCCGGGGCATTTTAATATAAAATCACGAATATAGCTTTCTATTTCGTAGGTTACGCCCCGCATCACTCCACTTCTGATAGCTGTCTCGGTGCTGTAGCCCATCGGCGGCGTGTCACCTTTTCTGTCGACCACGGGCAGCGCCCCGGCAAAAGCCCCGAGGGCCTTCAGGCGCATTGTTGGCCCTGGCGAGATGTTGCCCCCGAGATAGTCGCCTGCGGCAGTGATGAAGTCGTATGTGATGCACGTGCCCACGTCTATTACCAGCGCATCGCGGCCACCGCTCTTGAAATGGGCCCCGACCACTGCCGCCAGCCTGTCGGTGCCGAGGGTCAGCGGGGTGGCATACCTGTTGTTTACAGGCACGGGCGTCACCCCCGACACAAGCCTCATGACCGGGAAAGGGGCTGCCTCCAGCCTGCGGCGCAAGCCCTCTGGCACGTCGACCACCGACGAACAGATGCCGCGCTCGAAGGGATAGCCGGCGCAAAAGCCGTCGAACTTGTGCAGCTCGCCGTCGTCCATCCTCATCTCTCCGACAGGCTCGTCGCCGTCGAAAGCAACAAGCTTGGTGCAGGTGTTGCCTATGTCTATCGTTAGGTTCATCGTGCTGTCCGTTCGCTTACCGCCTGCAAAATTATTGAAAAAAATCGGAATAATGGCACGGCGAATGGAAAAAAGAAAGTAATTTTGCAGCGTGAAACAGTCAGCATACATATTGAAAGCCTTCATGGCCGCCGTAATGGCCGTCGTTTTCGGCACGCCCATTACCGCCGCCGCCCAAGAGCAGGCAAGGCGAACAGACTCCATCGAGGTGAGTTTGCTGACCTGTGCCCCCGGCAATGAACTTTACAGCCTCTACGGCCACACCGCCCTGAGGTACCACGACTTGCGCACGGGCGAAGACTGGACATTCAACTATGGCGTGTTCAGCTTCAAGAAGCCGTTTTTCGCGCTACGCTTTGTGTTCGGGCTAACCGACTATGAGCTCGGCGTGATGCCCTTCAACGCCTTCCGCGAGGAATACCGCAGGGAGGGGCGGGCCGTCACCGAGCAGGTGCTCAACCTGTCGGCAGACGAGAAAAGGCGCCTCTATGATGCGCTGGCCGACAACTACCGCCCTGAAAACCGCACATACAGGTACAACTTTTTCTATGACAACTGCACGACAAGGGCACGCGACATGGTGGAGAGATGCGTCGCGGGGACAATAGAGTATGCACCCAACGACAGCTTGGAGGCCACAACCTACAGGCAGATGATACACGCCATGGCCGGCAACCACCGCTGGGCGACGTTCGGCAACGACCTGTGCCTCGGCGCCAAAGCCGACAAGCACGCCGACAGCCGGCAACAGCAGTTCCTGCCGGAATACCTGATGCGCGACTTCGACAGGGCCACCATAGCCACCACCGAGGGCCGGCGCCCGCTGGTAAAGGAGACACGCGTGGCCGTCGACACTGTGCTTCCTGAGGCAAAAAGCCCGTTTCCGCTCACTCCACGCCAGTGTGCAACCATATTATTATTAGTGTCGCTGGCTGTTGCAGCCGCAGAACTGAGGCAGAAAAAGGCATACAGGGCCTTCGACGCCCTGCTGCTCACATGCACCGGCGTGGCAGGCATCATAGTCACGGCACTGCTCTTCTCCGAGCACCCGACCACGAGCACCAACCTCCAGGTGCTGCTGCTCAACCCGCTGCCGCTGTTCTTCATGCCATCGGTGATGAAGGGCCGGACCACCTACTGGCGGCTGGCTGCGGCACTGTCGGTGCTGTTCCTGGCCGGGGCAATATTTCAAGACTACGCCGAGGGAATGGAAATTGTGGCACTATGTTTGCTGTCCAGATGCATGGTGCACCTGGCGTTAGCACATAAACAACACCCAAACAGACATAAACAAGGATGAAGTATAGATACATTTCACTGACATTGCTCGCCGCCTTCTCCGCCACCGGAAGCAAGGCAGAGATGCCGCAGACGATACAGTCGGCCCCCAAGCTGGTGGTGAACATAGCCATCGACCAGCTGCGCACCGACTACCTGGAGGCCTTCGCCCCGCTTTACGGCAGCGACGGCTTCAAGATGCTCTTTGCCAAAGGGATGGTCTATGCCAACGCCTCCTACCCCTTCTCGCCCATAGACAGGGCATCGGCCGTGGCCGCCATAGCCACGGGCACCACCCCCTACTACAACAGCATAATCGGGGCGCGCTGGCTCGACAAGGAGACCCTGCGCCCGGTGTTCTGCGTTAACGACAGCAAATACGGCGGATACCTGACCCAAGACTGCTCGTCGCCCAAGAACCTGGGCACATCTACCATTGGCGACGAACTGAAAGTGGCCACCAACGGCGGTGCCGTGGTATATGCCGTGGCCCCGTTCCGCGACGCCGCCGTGCTCTCGGCCGGCCATGCCGCCGACGGAGCCCTGTGGATAGACAACAACAACGGCTATTGGTGCTCGTCGAACTATTACTTCAAGACCACGCCGTCATGGATACAGGCGTACAACAACATACACTCGAACAGCATCGACAACAAGACATGGGAGCCTGTCAACATGCTGTCGGGCAACTTCAGCTACTTCATGAACGGCGGCGTGCAAAAACCGTTCAAGCACACCTTCGACGGCGAACGCCGCTACAGGGAGTTCAAGGCCAGCGGCCTTGTCAACCAACGCGTCACCGACATGGCGCTGCAATGCGCCAGCACCAACGCCATGGGCATCGACAATGTGACCGACCTGCTCAACGTGACATACTATGCCGGCAACTTCGACCACAAGACTGTGACAGAATGTCAGATGGAGCTCCAAGACACATACGTTAGGCTCGACAAGGAATTAGGCCGGCTAATAAGGGAGCTCGAGCGCAGGGTGGGCGCACAGCAGGTGCTGTTTGTCATAACGAGCACGGGCTACAGCGACGAGGAAAACGCCGACTACGCCAAATACAACATACCGTCGGGCACATTCAACATCAACCGCACGGCCAACCTGCTCAACATGTATTTCGGGGCACTGTGGGGCCCCGCGCAATATGTCGAGACATGCTTCGGCACGCAGATATTCCTAAACCACAACCTGTTTGAGCAAAAGCGCGTGAGCTTCTCGGAAGCTACGATACGCGCCAAGGAGTTTCTGGCCCAGATATCGGGCGTGCGCAACGTATACACATCGCTGCAACTGCTCTCGAGCGGCGACGAGAACATTTACAAGACCCGCAACGGCTTCCACCCGGAGCGCTGCGGCGACATACTCATAGAAGTGGCCCCGGGCTGGAGGCTGTACAACGAAAACAACCTTGAGAGCCAGCTGCAACGGGCCTCGTTCACACAATTCCCCATCATAATATATGGCGCGGGCACAAAGGCCGAACGCCTTTCCGACCACGTCACCATCGACCGTATAGCCCCAACCATTGCCAAGGCCATACGCATTAGGGCACCCAACGCCTGCTCATCGGCCCCGCTGTTCTGACAGTCATGCCTGCGTGAGACAGCGCGCACAGCATGACGCAAACCTACAGACACAGGCAAAGCGCCAACGGGGCCGCAGTGGTGGCACAACCAGCAAGGATTCTTTTTTTACAAAACACAGCATGGCACTACGCCACGGCGCCGGAAGGCCCGCAAAACGGACCGTTTCGGCGTACGGAACGCCCCGAAAGGCCAAGCGATACAGGCCGTTTCGGACCGCAAACCGGGCACAGGTGCACAACCGCCTGGAAGTAAGCCGCATAAGGCCGAGGCACAGGCATCCTGGCACAACAGCCCGACGGGTGAAACATGCTTACAACAGAATCTGCAAACGGCTGTGGCACCACGCCACAAACCAAGGCAATGGCGGCACGCAGAGGCCGAAACGGCACCGCAAACACAAAAATAACGCCGTCACGCCAAACTCACACTCCAATTTACAAGGCTAATTGCCAATAATTAACAAAAAAAGCGTAAATTTGCAGGCGACAGCCTAAACGCCAACAAGACGAAAATAAAAAAACGACATAAAATGAATTTCAACAGTATCCTTAAGTCGCTGTTCGGTGACAAGTCGACACGCGACATGAAGCTCATCCAACCCCTTGTAGAGAAAGTCAAGGCCGTTTACCCCGAGGTAGAGAAGCTTGACAACGACTCGCTCAGGGCCCGGACGCAAGAAATCAGGCACATGGTGCAAAGCTCTGCGCAAAGCCAGAGAGACCAGATTGCCGAGCTCAAATCGAAGATTGAGGACACGCCCATCGACGAGCGCGAGGGCATCTTCAACCAGGTAGACAAGCTCGAAAAGGAAATACTCGACATCTACGAGCAGAAGCTCAACGAGGTGATGCCCGAAGTGTTTGCCATCGTGAAGGAAACGGCTCGCCGCTTCGCCCAGAACGAGCAGACGGTGGTAACGGCCACCGACTTCGACCGCGAACTGGCCGCCGACCCCCGCAAGGACTTCATCACCATAGACGGCGACAAAGCCATATACCACAACCACTGGACGGCAGGAGGCAACGACCTCAAGTGGGAGATGGTGCACTACGACGTGCAGCTCTTCGGAGGCGTGGTGCTGCACCAAGGCAAGATTGCCGAGATGGCCACAGGTGAGGGAAAGACGCTCGTGGCCACGCTGCCGGTGTTCCTCAACGCCCTCACGGGCAACGGCGTGCACGTGGTGACGGTCAACGACTACCTGGCCAAGCGCGACTCCGAGTGGATGGGCCCGCTCTACGAGTTCCACGGACTGTCGGTAGACTGCATCGACAAGCACCAGCCCAACTCGCCGGCCAGGCGCAAGGCATACCAGGCCGACATCACCTTCGGCACCAACAATGAGTTCGGCTTCGACTACCTGCGCGACAACATGGCCATATCGCCGGCCGACCTCGTGCAGCGCGCCCACAACTACGCCATCGTCGACGAGGTCGACTCGGTGCTAATCGACGACGCCCGCACGCCGCTCATCATCTCTGGCCCCGTGCCCAAGGGCGACGACCAGATGTTTGAAGAATACCAGCCGCTGGTAGAAAGGCTCGTCGAGGTGCAGCGCAAGCTGGCCACGCAATACCTGGCCGACGCCAAGCAGAAGATAAGCGAAGGCCGCGAGAAAAACGACCAGAAGCTCGTCGACGAGGGTTTCCTCTCGCTCTACCGCTCGCACAAGGCCCTGCCAAAGAACAAGCCGCTCATCAAGTATCTCTCGGAAGAAGGAATCAAGGCCGGCATGCTCAAGACAGAGGAGATATACATGGAGAACAACAACCGCCGCATGCCCGAGGCCGTTGAGCCGCTCTACTTCGTGGTAGAGGAGAAACTCAACTCGTGCGACCTCACCGACAAGGGTACGGAATGGCTTGCAAGGCAGGTCAACGACAACACGCTGTTCGTGCTGCCCGACATCGCGTCGCAGCTCTCGGAGCTTGAGACCGAGACCGGCCTGACCGACCAGGAAAGGCTCGACAAGAAAGACGCGCTGCTCAACCACTACGCCGTGCAGAGCGAGCGCGTGCACACGCTGCAGCAGCTGCTCAAGGCCTACACCATGTTCAACAAAGACGACGAGTATGTGGTAATCGACGGCGAGGTGAAGATTGTCGACGAGCAGACGGGCCGCATCATGGAAGGACGCCGCTGGAGCGACGGACTGCACCAGGCCATCGAAGCCAAGGAGCACGTCAAGGTGGAAGCCGCCACACAGACCTTCGCCACCATCACCCTGCAGAACTACTTCCGCATGTACCACAAGCTGGCGGGAATGACGGGTACGGCCTCGACCGAGGCCGGCGAGTTCTGGGACATCTACAAGCTCGACGTGGTGGAGATACCCACCAACCGCCCCGTGATACGCAAGGACATGGACGACCGCGTCTACAAGACGGCACGCGAGAAGTACAACGCCGTGATCGAAGAGATTGAGAAGATGCGCAACAGCGGGCGCCCCACCCTCGTCGGCACCACGTCGGTAGAGATTTCCGAGCTGCTCTCCAAGATGCTCAGCATGCGCAAGATACCACACCAGGTGCTCAACGCCAAGCTCCACCAAAAGGAAGCCGACATCGTGGCGCAGGCCGGACAAAGCACCAACGGCCTCGGAGCCGTGACCATTGCCACCAACATGGCCGGACGCGGTACCGACATCAAGCTCTCGCCCGAGGTGAAAGCCGCAGGCGGACTGGCCATCATCGGAACCGAGCGCCACGAAAGCCGCCGCGTAGACCGCCAGTTGCGCGGACGTGCAGGCCGCCAGGGCGACCCCGGCTCGTCGGTGTTCTACGTGTCGCTCGAAGACAAGCTCATGCGCCTATTTGCCTCTGAGCGCATTGCCAAGGTGATGGACAAGCTCGGGTTCAAGGAGGGCGACATGATTGACAGCCCGATGATATCGCGCAGCATCGAGCGCGCGCAGAAGAAGGTAGAGGAAAACAACTTCGGCATACGCAAGCGGCTGCTCGAATACGACGACGTGATGAACAAGCAGCGAACAGTGGTCTACGAGAAACGCCGCCACGCTCTGATGGGCGAACGCATCGGCATGGACATATCCAACATCATCTGGGACCGCGTGGTGAACATCATAGAGCAAAACGACTACGAGGGCTGCAAAGAAGAGTTCCTCAAGATTCTCGCCATGGAAGTGCCGTTCACCGACGAGCAACTGGCCAACGAGAAGCGCGAAGACCTGGCCGAGAACGCCTTCCAGGTGGCCATGGCCGACTTCAAGCGCAAGACCGAGCGCATCCAGGCCGTGGCATGGCCCATAATAAAGCAGGTGTATGAAACGCAAGGCTCTTTGTATGAGCGCATCATGGTGCCCATAACCGACGGCCGCAGGATGTACAACATACCCTGCGACCTCAAGGAAGCCTACGATACCGAGTGCAAGAGCGTGGTGAAACAGTTTGAAAAGGTGATACTGCTCCACATCATCGACGACTGCTGGAAGGAGAACCTGCGCGAGCTCGACGAGCTGAAGCACAGCGTGCAGAACGCATCCTACGAGCAGAAAGACCCGCTGCTCATCTTCAAGCTGGAAAGCGTGAAGCTATTCGACAGCATGGTCAACACGATGAACAACCGCATCACGAGCATACTTATGCGCAGCGCCATACCCGAAATGCAGCAGAGCGTGAAGGAAGCCGAGCCCGACGAGAAGCCGCAGCAGCCACGGTACACCGAGACCAAGCGCAACCTCGACGAGGAACAGCTCACCGACCCCAACCAGGCAGCGGCTGCAGCGCAAGACACGAGGGCCCAGCAGCAGCGCGAGCCCATAGTAAAGGACAAGTTGCCGGGACGCAACGACCCTTGCCCTTGCGGCAGCGGAAAGAAGTTTAAGAACTGCCACGGACGCGGACTCGTCTGACGGCACGCCAAAAAGCGTTTGGAGCAATGCCGCTCCAAACGCTTTTTTCATCACCCCAACCCATGCCACGCCCCCGCGGCGCGGCGCCCGCAAGGGCACCGGCAGCGCCAAAGGGCATGGCAAAAAACCATGGAACGATGATAAGCATAGCAAACCTTAAGAAGTCGTACGGACGGACCACGGCTTGCGACATTGAGTCATTGGACATTGCCGACGGCGAGATAGTGGGCATTGTGGGCAACAACGGTGCCGGCAAGACCACCCTGTTCAGGCTCATGCTCGACCTGGCCAAACCCGACACGGGGCACGTCACCACCACACCACCACCCCACCACCCGACGGCATGCGCCGCGCAAGGGCCTGTCGACGTGGCCGGCAGCGAGGAGTGGAAGCTGTTCACCGGGGCATACCTCAACGAGAGCTTCCTCATAGACTACCTTACGCCCGATGAATACTTTGCGTTCCTGGCAAAGATATCAGGGCTGGGCACCGACGAGATGAAGCGCAACCTGGAGCGCTTTAAGGCATTCGACGCCGGCGAGGTGCTCGGGCAACACAAGCTCATACGCGACCTGTCGGCCGGCAACCGACAGAAGGCGGGAATCATGGCCGCATTCGCCACATCGCCAAGCGTGGCCATACTCGACGAACCGTTCAACTATCTCGACCCGCAAAGCCAGAACAGGCTGAAGAGGGTGGTCGAAGAATACAACCGCGAGAAAGGCGCCACCATACTGATAAGCAGCCACAACCTTGCGCACACAATCAACATCAGCACGCGAATCATACTGCTCGAGCACGGACGCGTGATATCCGACATACCTAATAATGGTGACTCTGCGGCACGCGAGATTGAAAATTATTTCAGTGCCGACTGACAGCGATGGCCATTTATAGGTATTTTGGCAAAAATGGGGGGCTACCTTTCGTGTTTCTTGCCGCTAATTTGTAATTTTGCATCATATTAGCAGAAAAATGAGACTTTCAGAACTAAAGACAGGAGAATACGGAGTCATCGTCAAAGTCCTCGGACATGGCGGCTTCCGCAAGCGCATAGTAGAGATGGGGTTCATCAAGGGCAAGGTGGTAGAGGTGCTGCTCAACGCCCCGCTCCAGGATCCCGTGAAATACAAGATAATGGGATATGAGGTCTCGTTACGCCACAACGAGGCCGAGATGATAGAAATCATATCACCCGAAGAGGCCAAGCTACTTGAAAAAGAAAACTCAGAACCCGACTTCAACAAACCGGAGATATCCACCGAAAACGAGGGCGGTGCAACGCAGCTCACCGACAAGCAGCTGCACGATGCCGCCATGAAAAAACGCCGTACCATCAACGTGGCGCTGGTGGGCAACCCCAACTGCGGAAAGACGTCGCTGTTCAACTTTGCCTCGGGAGCCCACGAGCGCGTGGGCAACTACTCGGGCGTGACTGTGGATGCCAAGGAGGGCCACGCCGAGTTTGAGGGTTACACATTCAACCTGGTCGACCTGCCCGGCACATACTCGCTGTCGGCCTACAGCCCCGAGGAACTGTATGTTCGACGGCAGATAATAGACAAGACCCCCGACGTGGTAATCAACGTCATCGACTCGAGCAACCTTGAGCGCAACCTCTACCTCACCACGCAGCTCGTCGACATGAACCTGCGCATGGTTTGCGCGCTAAACATGTTCGACGAGTTTGAGGAGCGAGGCGACAAGCTCGACTACAACAAGCTCGGCCAGTTGTTCGGCGTGCCGATGATACCCACGGTGTTCAAGACGGGCAAAGGCGTCGACCTGCTCTTCCACATCATCATCAACATGTACGAGGGCGTCGACTTCATCGACAAGGACGGAAACATCAACCCCGAGGTGGCCGCCGAGATACAAAACTGGCACAAGCGGTATGAGGGCTCGCACGAAACCGACCACACGGAAGACTTCGCCCACGGCGCCAGGCCCAACAACAGCGTGTTCCGCCACGTACACCTCAACCACGGAAAGACGCTCGAAGAGAGCATCGAGGCCATAAAGCGCGAGGTGCAGAAAGACGAGCAGATACGCCACAAATACTCCACCCGCTACCTGGCCATCAAGCTGCTCGAGATGGACAAGGACACCGAGCAGGCCGTAGAGAGGCTGCCCAACGCAAAAGAAATAATGGAAGTGCGCGACCGCGAGGCGCGCAAGATACTCGAAGAGACCAAGGAAGACTCCGAGACGGCCATCATGGACGCCAAGTACGGACTGATACACGGTGCACTGCAAGAGGCCGGCTACGAGCCCGGCAACAAGCAGGACACATACCAGCTGACGCACTTCATCGACAAGATAATAACCAACAAGTATGCCGGCTTCCCCATCTTCTTCCTGCTGCTCTACGTGATGTTCGAGGTGACATTCACCCTGGGGCAGTATCCCATGGACTGGATTGAGGCCGGCGTGGGCATGATTGGCGAGTGGGTAAGCGCCACCCTGCCCGACGGGCCCCTCAAGGCCATGATTGCCGACGGCATCATAGGCGGCGTGGGGGCGGTCATTGTGTTCCTGCCGCAGATACTCATACTCTACTGCTTCATATCGTTCATGGAAGACTCGGGCTACATGGCGCGCGCCGCCTTCATCATGGACAAGCTGATGCACAAGATGGGGCTGCACGGCAAGTCGTTCATACCGCTCATCATGGGCTTCGGATGCAACGTGCCGGCCGTCATGGCCACACGCACCATCGAGAGCCGACGCTCGCGACTCATCACCATGCTCATACTGCCGATGATGAGCTGCTCGGCGCGGCTGCCCATCTACATAATGATCACCGGCACGTTTTTCGCCGTTAAATACCAAAGCCTCATCATGATATCGCTCTACGCCATAGGCATCGTCATGGCCGTGGTGGTGAGCCGGGTGCTCAGCCGGTGGCTCATAAGGGGCGAAGACACGCCATTCGTGATGGAGTTGCCGCCCTACCGCTTTCCAACGGCCAAGGCCATTGGCCGCCACACATGGGAGAAAGGCAAGCAGTATCTGAAGAAGATGGGAGGCATCATTCTCTTTGCAAGCATTGTGGTGTGGGCGCTGGGCTACTTCCCCCACGACGACAGCCTCAGCCAGCAGCAACAGCAGGAACAAAGCTACATAGGGCGCATAGGCAAGGCCATAGAGCCCGTGTTCCGCGCCCAGGGCTTCGACTGGAAGCTCGACGTGGGCCTCGTGGCCGGCGTAGGGGCCAAGGAGATTGTGGCCTCGACAATGGGTGTGCTCTACAGCGGCGACGAGAGCGTGGCCGACGACACGGCCGACGACAACACGCCGAAGTATGCCAACCTGTACGACAAGATGACAGCCGACGGCATAACGCCGCTGATAGCCTTTGCCTACCTGACGTTTGTGCTGCTCTACTTCCCATGCCTGGCCACCATTGCAGCCGTCAAGAGCGAAAGCGGCTCGTGGAAATGGGCTGCGTTCACAGCAGTCTACACCACCGCGCTGGCATGGATTGTGTCGGCACTGATATACCAGATAGGCCGCCTGTTCGTGTAGGCGCCCGACACCCCCGCCGCAGGCCTCAGCCCGTGACAGCAACCACGGGCCGAGGCCTGCAGGCTACATGGGCCGGGGCACACTGCCGCCCCACTGCGCACCAATGCCAAAATTGCCTAACAAAAGCAAAAAAGGCTGCGCTTTTTCATGTTTTCAAAGTCATTTCCGTATCTTTGCAATATTCAAGCCGCACGCGGTAATGGCCAGGCCAGCTTGCATCAGGGCCGATTGCATTATCAGGCGGACTACATTTAAATCTACAAGAACATGAAAAAAAACAATCTCGCAGCCGTCATATTCTCCACCATCATGGGGCTGACGGCATTCTCGGCCACATCGTGCGCGCAGGAGACCGTATTGCCCGCACCACAGAAAAGCACCACCGAAGGCTCGCTGAGCAAGGCACTGCAAGACCGCAAGTCGGTGCGCAAGTTCAGCGACAAGACGCTAACCGACCAGCAGCTGGCTGACTTGCTGTGGGCTGCCTGCGGGGTGAACAGGCCCGACGGCCACCTCACCGTGCCATCGGCACGCAACAAGCAAGACATAACTGTATATGTGGGCAAGGCCGACGGCACCTACCGCTACGACGCCAAGGGCAACAAGCTCGTGAAGATTGGCAACGGCGACCTCAGGGGCGAGGCAGCCAAGCGCAACGCCTTCATCAAGACGGCGCCCGTGGTGATAGTCATTGCCTCAGACACTTCGCTGCAAGGCGGCAACATGGCCATATGCGGCATCGACGCCGGCGCCGTGATGCAGAACGTCTACCTGCACTGCGCTGCCAACGGGCTGGCCACGGTGTGCTGCTATGCGGGCGACGACGTGACGGCCATGCAGAAGTTCCTCGGGATAAAGGCCGAGCTGAAACCGCTCATCTGCATGCCTGTCGGCATTGCCGAATAGGCCGTTTCATACTGCAAGACATGCCGTTCCACCCGCCGGGACAGTCCATTCGGGGCTCCCCGGCGGGTGGAGTCTTTTCAGAAAAAACTGCCTGCTGGGCAGCAGCAGGTCAACCAGCATGTCTACATATCCTTCCAGACAAAAGCCCCCGGCCTTGCCGTCACCACGCCGGCAAGCCAGCCTGCCGGCGAGGCAACCTGCCGCAGGTGTTTTTTAGGCACCTACGCTGGGCACATTGCGCGCTTTTTTGTACCTTTGCAGCCAAAACCGAAAAAAACAATGGCAGAACAAGACAACAACAGGCCGCGACGGCAACGAAAACCGGCGGCCGTCGACAATACCTACGGCCACCTACAACCACAGGCCACCGACGTGGAGAAGGCTGTGCTCGGGGCACTAATGATTGACAAAGACGCCTACGCGGTGGTCTGCGAGATGCTCTACCCAGAGAGTTTCTATGAGCCGCGCAACCAGAAGGTGTATGCCGCCGTGCGCGACCTGAGCATGGCCGAGCGCCCGGTCGACGTGCTCACCGTCACCGAACAGCTGGCCAAGAACGGCGACCTCGACGAAGTGGGCGGCCCGGTATATGTGGCCGAGCTGAGCTCGCGCGTGGCCTCGTCGGCCAACATCGAGTATCACGCTCGCATCATCGCCCAGAAATACCTTGCCAGGCAGCTCATATCGTTTGCCAGCGTCATAGAGACCAAGGCCTTCGACGACACCACCGACATCGACGACCTGATGCAGGAGGCCGAGGGTTCGCTGTTTGAGCTCTCGCAGCGCAACATGAAGAAAGACTATACGCAGATAGACCCTGTGATAAAGAACGCTGTCGAGGTGATACAGAAAGCGGCCGCCAACAAGGACGGACTGACGGGCGTGCCCACCGGATACCACAAGCTGGACGACATAACCAGCGGATGGCAGGCCAGCGACCTTGTCATCATTGCCGGGCGCCCGGCCATGGGAAAGACGTCGTTCGCCCTGTCGATGGCCAAGAACATTGCCGCCGACTACAAGGTTCCGATGGCTTTCTTCTCGCTCGAAATGAGCAACGTGCAGCTCGTAAACCGACTGATATCCAACTGCTGCGAGATACAGGGAAGCAAAATACTAAACGGACAGCTGCAGCCCGACGAGTGGGACCGGCTCGACAAGCGCATGAACAACCTGATAGGAGCACCGCTCTATGTGGACGACACACCGGGCCTGTCGGTATTCGAGCTGCGAACAAAGGCCCGCCGACTGGTGCGCGAGCATGGAGTGAAGCTCATCATGATTGACTACCTGCAGCTGATGAACGCCAACGGCATGCGTTTCAGCAGCCGACAGGAAGAGGTTTCTACCATCTCGCGTTCGCTGAAAGGACTGGCCAAAGAGCTCGACATACCAATACTGGCACTGTCGCAGCTGAACCGTGGCGTGGAGTCGCGCGAGGGACTGGAGGGCAAGCGCCCGCAACTGAGCGACCTGCGCGAGTCGGGAGCCATCGAGCAAGACGCCGACATGGTGCTCTTCGTACACAGGCCGGAATACTATCACATATACGAAGACGAAAACGGGCGCGACCTACACGGCATGGCGCAAATCATCATCGCCAAGCACCGTAAGGGTGCCACGGGCGACGTGCTGCTCACATTCCGCGGAGAGTTCACACGATTCGAGAACCCTGAGGACACACGCCTGGGCAAGTCGACGCCGGCGGCCGGAGGCGAGATACTGGGGTCGCGCATCAACGGCGACCTCGGCCCTGCACCCGAACTGCCCAACGACTACGACCCGTTCGGCGGAATGCTGCCACCGGGCGAGGGACCGGCGTTCTGACATAAAAACGGGGCAGTTGCACGATGGGCGCCACGGAACTCTCATCCTGCAACTGTCCTCATCACGGTGTATCGCCCTTTGGCCAAGACACACCGAAAGGGCCATTCACGCCGAATGGCCAAAAGAATTGACATGAACGAGCTAAACGACACCAACTGCCGGTGGCACGGCCTTTCCCATTTATGCTTATTTGAAAGGGGAAACATCATAACATGACTATCAGCTATCCATCCGGCCATTTCATGAAACGAACCCAAAGCGAGCCAGCTGCCTTGAACCGCCTTGCGCCAACCGGAAACGACAACAACCTGTATGCTTTTTCCCCGACCCTGTCGACACGGCAAAATGCAGTTCCATCCTGTTGCCTGGCATACGGGCCTGCACATTTGGCCCAGCCATTGCGAGCAGGCGTCGTGGCGACAACAGGATGGAATGTATTGGGGATGTTGCCAACTGTTCAAACAAACCGGGCTGATGCAAGCCCGGTTTGCCCGAAACGGAGTCACTTGATGACGTCAAGTTCCTTGCCTACCTTCACAAACGCAGCGATGGCCCTGTCAAGGTGCTCACGCTCGTGCCCGGCCGACAGCTGTACGCGGATGCGGGCCTGCCCCTTGGGAACAACAGGGTAGTAGAAACCTGTGACATAAATACCCTCGTCCTGCATCTTTGCAGCAAACTCCTGCGAGAGCTTTGCATCGTAAAGCATCACGGCGCAAATGGCACTCTGCGTAGGCTTTATGTCGAAGCCGGCGGCAATCATCTTGTCACGGAAATAGTTTACGTTCTCCACCAACTTGTCGTGCAGCGCATTGCTTTCCTTGAGCATCTTGAACATCTCTATGCTCGCCCCCACTATGGCCGGGGCCACCGAGTTAGAGAACAGGTAGGGGCGCGAGCGCTGGCGCAGCATGTCAATTATTTCCTTCCTTCCTGTTGTGAATCCTCCCATGGCACCACCGAAAGCCTTGCCAAGGGTACCTGTAAAGATGTCTATCCGACCGTAGACATTGAACTGCTCAGCCACGCCACGGCCGGTCGGGCCTACCACGCCGGCAGAGTGCGACTCGTCAACCATTACCAACGCGTCGTATTTCTCGGCCAGGTCGCATATCTTGTCCATCGGCGCCACGTTGCCGTCCATTGAGAACACACCGTCTGTGGCAATGATGCGGAAGCGCTGGGCCTGGGCCTCCTGCAGGCAGCGCTCCAAGTCGGCCATGTCGGCATTGGCATAGCGATATCGCTTGGCCTTGCACAGACGCACGCCGTCGATTATTGAGGCATGGTTCAGCGAGTCGGAGATGATGGCGTCTTCCTCAGTAAAAAGAGGCTCGAACAATCCGCCGTTTGCATCGAAGCAGGCAGCATAAAGAATGGTGTCTTCCGTGTGGAAATAGTCGGAGACAGCCTCTTCGAGTTGTTTGTGCAAATCCTGTGTGCCACAAATGAACCGCACCGACGACATCCCGTAGCCATGGCTGTCCATGGCCTGCTTTGCTGCATCAATCAGCCTCTTGTTGTCAGAAAGGCCCAAATAGTTGTTTGCGCAAAAGTTAAGCACACGCTCCCCGGCATTGACCTTGATGTCTGCACTCTGTGGAGTTGTTATCACACGCTCTCTTTTGTACAGGCCGGCAGCCTCTATGCCAGAGAGTTCATTAGCCAAAAAGTCTTGAAATTTACCGTACATACATGTAAGTTTTAGGATTCTTATGCAAAGGTCTCAATTTTTTTTGATATAACAAATAAAATCTCTTGAATATTCTCTGAAACAATTAAGAATAATGTACTATCTTTGTACATCTTAAAATTTAGATATAAAGAAACGACAAAGCATGAAAAATGTATTGATTATCGGTTCAACCGGCCAGATTGGTTCAGAGTTGACCATGAAATTGAGAGGGCTGTACAACGGCAACATCGTTGCCGGCTACATCCCGGGTGCAGAACCTACAGGTGAGCTGAAAGAGTCGGGTCCGAGCGCCATCGTAGATGTCACCAATGAGCAGCAGATTGCAGAAGCCGTTTCCAAGTACAAAATCGACACTATCTACAACCTGGCGGCATTACTGTCTGCCGTTGCCGAGTCAAAGCCGCAGATGGCTTGGAAGATTGGCATGGGCGGGCTGTTCAACGTTTTAGAGGTGGCACGCACGATGCACTGTGCAGTCTTCACCCCCAGTTCAATAGGCGTGTTTGGCGACGATACACCAAAAGACAAGACCCCGCAAGACACCATCCGCAACCCACGCACCATGTATGGCGTTACCAAGGTGTCGGGAGAGTTGCTGAGCGACTATTACCACAACCGCTTTGGGGTAGACACTCGCTCGGTTCGCTTCCCCGGACTTATCTCGTATGTGACGCCCCCGGGTGGCGGCACCACCGACTACGCCGTTGACATATATTATTCGGCAGTGAAGGGTGAGACGTTCAAGTGCCCCATTGCCGCAGGCACCTACATGGACATGATGTACATGCCCGACGCCCTGCGCGCCGCAATTGAGATAATGGAAGCCGACCCCGACAAATTTGTCCACCGCAACTCGTTCAACATTGCCTCCATGAGTTTCGAGCCAGATACCATATACAATAAAATAAAGGAGTATATACCTGAATTCAAAATGGTTTACGAGGTTGACCCGCTACGCCAGGCCATAGCCGAATCTTGGCCAAACTCACTGGATGACACTTGTGCACGCCAGGAGTGGGGCTGGAAACCCGAGTACGACTTGGACGCGATGACCAAAGACATGATTGAGAAACTGAGAATCCGCTTTGGCAAATCGGACGCGCCAAGCGCATGCAACCAGTGCCAGGAAAGTGTATTGACGCTATAGAAGCAGCCTTATCTACCAAGCCGACCTGAGTGTCTCTCCGATAGTGCCTGCCCGTTTGTTTCGCCACATAGGCAGCCATGCCACAAGGCAAACACACAAGCCGCCTAAGAAAAACAGCTCAAACCGGCCGCTGATAATACAAAGACAGCCTATAACTATATTCAAGACATATAAGGATACGGGATGGATGTGCATCACGTATCCTTTTCATTTGCCCGCAACAGGCAGTCAGAGTGCAAGCCGCATCATCCAATCCCCTGCAAATTGCCTGCAGTCTTTGCAGCAGGCATAGCGCCCTATGCAGCAACAACGCGGCAGAGTTGGCGCCGACGGGAGCGGGGAAAGAGCTTTGTGGCGAATGGAATGGATGCCATTACTGCATCGGGCAGCCCGACGGACAATTGTGGCCAGAATGTATGGATGAGGGGAAACATCATTATCAGAGAAAATGTAGCGAAATAGAACAGGCAAGACAGACATGCCCCGCAGGCAAAGCGCCGTATTGGCGCAAGCCTACGGGGCATGCCCTCCCGCCGCCGGCCCATTGCCGTGCGGGCGCCGTCAATTGGCATACTTGTCTATCAACTCCTGGGCCTGGGTGTCGCCCAAGTCCTTTGCCTTCTGCAGGTTCTGCCTTCCGGTGGCCTTGTCGCCCTTAAGGCACTGCGCCAGACCAAGAAACATGTAGCCCTCGCCGAGCTTAGGGTCGACGGCAATGCACTGCCCGGCCGTCTTTATGGCATCGTCGAACAGGTTGACACGTATCTCGAGCGACGCTTTCTCGCAATAGTAAAGCGTGTTCTTGGGGTCTTTGCCAATGGCTGTTGCCAAGTCGTTGAGGGCGGCCTGGTATATGTGCCCGTCTATTTCGGCCCTCGCCCGTATGTAGTAGAAGTTGGCGTTGACCTCGGTAGGCATCAGCTTCTCATACTCGTTGAAGTCGACCACTGCCTTGCGGTACTCCTTCATGCTGAGCAGTGCCTGCGCCCGGGCAAGGATGTAAGGCGCCGCTGACTTGAGGTAAGGCTTGCTGAAGGTGTTGACGGCGCTGTCGAGCAATGCCAGCATGGCTGTCGTATCGCTCATCATCTCCTTGCAGCGCGCCGCCGCGAAGTACGTTTCGGCATTGCGCATGTCGCCGCCCAGCAGCTCGGAGTATATGGAATATGCCTCGTCGTATCGTTTCTGGGCAAAGCGTATCTGCGCCTCCAACTGCCGGTACAGGCTCACCTTGTTTATATCGTAGGCTGCGCGGGCCTCGGCGGCAGCGGCGTCGAATGTCCACTTGTCGTAAGGCTTGGCATCAGCAAACATCAACTTCTGGTACATCAGCTTGGCATAGTTGAAGTGAGCGTCGTCTTTCTTGTCGGCCACCTTTATCGCCTGCTGCATGTCGGCATCGGCGGCGGCGTAGTCCTGCGCCCCCACCGACAGCTGCGCGCGAGAGATGTAGCCGTCGGCCGCGTTCGGAAACTTGGCAATGAAGTCGTTGACGGTGGCGGCGTATGCCGCGGAGTCGAGCACCGAGCCGGCCACATAGAGCGTAAGCACGGCCTGGTTGAGCTCGTCGGGCAACTCCTTCTTTATGGAAGTAGAGTTGAGCGTGGCGTCGTTTATGCTCAGCCCGTTGGTCTTCAGAGAGTTGGCGAAGGCCGCGCTGACGGCATAGTTGGTAGTGTCCTTGGCGTCTACCGGCTGCTGCATCAGTCCAATCACCTCGCCATTGGCGTTGAACAGCGGGCAGCTGACGGAATTCTCTATGCCCTTCATGCCGACGGTGTAGTAAGCATAAGAGCCCTGGAACGTCTCAATCTTGCTCACCCGGCCCTCGATGCAATCAGGCGACTTCTTCGTGCTGTATGGCAAGAGCCACACTGCGCTGCCCTCTGCGGCATTGGCGGCAGCTATGGCCAAGGGGGCGGTCGACTTAGCCTCGACCCTGAACTTGGCCACATCATACGTGCTGTTTGCCCCGATGATGCTCGCCACGGGCATCTCGTTGCCCTTCGTGTCGATGACTACAGCCCTCGCGGCCCCCTTGAAAGGCGCGAAGCTGCTCAGGGCCTCCCCCTGCTCGCCAACGAAAAACCCGTTGGAACTGGCAATAAGATTGCCGTCGGCATCGAATGTCTTGAGGGTGAACACAGCCTTTGCGGCCTTCTTCACCCAGCCCGGCTGGGCCTGTGCCGCACACAATGCGAGCGCGGCCATAATGCAAATAAGTGTACGTCTCATTTCCTAAGTAGTTCCTTTGCGTTGTTAATGGCGGCCTCCGACACGTCGCTTCCGCTCAGCATCTGTGCGATTTCCCTCACCCGGGCATCGCCGTCGAGCAGTATCATGCGGCTTGTCGTACCGCTGTCGGTCTCCTCCTTGTATACCTTATAGTGCGTCTGCCCCACTGCTGCAATCTGCGGCAGGTGGGTTATGCTTATCACCTGGCGGTCGCTGCGCCCCATCTGTTGCATTATCAGCGCCATCTTCTCGGCTATCTTGCCGCTGACACCGGTGTCAATCTCGTCGAAGATGATGGTGGGCAGCTTCACGGCCCCGCTTATCATAGCCTTCAGCGAGAGCATTACGCGGGCTATCTCGCCGCCCGACGCCACCTGCGACACAGGCTGCATGGGCGTGCTGCGGTTGGCGCTGAACAGGAAGGCCACACGGTCGCACCCGTTGCGCGACGGTTGCTCGGCGTCGACGGCCACGCTGAAGCGCACGCTCGGCATGCCCAGCGGCACAAGCCTCTGCTGCATCTCGCCCTCAATGCGCCGTGCGGCGTCGGTGCGCAAGGCAGTGAGCCGCGCCCCACAGTCGAGGCAATGCTGCCGTGCGGCGTCAACCTTGGCCTGCAGTTCGGCCAGCGCCTCGTCGCTGTTGTCTATGTTGTCTATCTGTTCACGCAGCTCGTTGCGCCGCGCCAAGAGCCCCTCGACGCTTTCGCAGTGATATTTCTTCTCGAGGCTGTAGATGGTGTCAAGGCGGTCGTTGATGGCGTCGAGCTCGACAGGGTCGAAGTCTATGCTTTCAAGCAGGCGGCTTATCTCCTGCGACACATCCTTGAGCTCTATGTATGCGCTGTTGAGCCGCTCTGCCAGTTCGGCGGCCTGGGGCAGCATGCTTGCCACGGCCTCCATGGCACCGCCGGCCGAGCGCAGGTTGCCCACGGCCCCGGCGCCTTCGGCAGCCAGCATGTTGTCGGCCTCGTAGAGCGCGCTTTTTATTTCCTCCGAATGGCTCATGGTCGACGCTTTCTGCTCGAGCTCCTGCTGCTCGCCTTCCGCGAGCCTGGCCGAGTCGAGTTCGTCGTACTGGAACCTTATGAAGTCGGCGTTGGCCCTGTCGCGCTCTATCTTTTCATTAAGCTCGCCGAGGGCCTTCACCGAGTCGGAGTATGCCGAGAAAGCCTCGCGGTAAAGGGCCAGCTCAGCGGCGTCGTCGGCAATGATGTCCACCACCTCGAGCTGGAAGTCCTGCTTGCCGAGCAGCAGGTTCTGGTGCTGGCTGTGCACGTCGATGAGCCTCTCGCCCAGTTCCTTAAGCAAGGCCAGCGGCGCCGGGGTGTCGTTGATGAAAGCCCGGCTCTTGCCAGATGCGGCCAGCTCGCGCCTCACTATGCAGTCGTCGGGGTCGTACTCTATGTCGTTTTGGCTGAAAAACTCCTCCATGTCGTAGCGCGAGAGGTCGAAATGGGCCTCGATGACACACTTCGACGCCCCTGCCTTGATGGCCTTGGTGTCGGCCCGCTGACCGAGCAGCAGACCAATGGCACCGAGTATGATGCTCTTTCCGGCGCCCGTCTCGCCCGTAATGACCGAGAAGCCGGGGTTGAACCTTATGTCGAGCGTGTCGATGAGGGTGAAGTTCTTTATGATTAGTTGCTTAAGCATTGTTCATTCCTTGATTTTGTTCCACGAATTGCTTTGCGAGGCATTGATGCCGAAGAGAATGTTGTAAACGCTCTCCTTTTCCTTCTGCGTGCCTTTGCCCTTGTAAATGTTGGCCAGTTCGTCGCGCTTATAGTCGGTCCATATCTGCGGCAGCATGCTCAACGGCTTGTCTTCGTGAGCCTTCTTCAAGTCGTTTTCGAGCGCGGCTGTTATGTTGGTGCGCCCGCGCTCCACGTTCGAGGCCATCTCGTCGAGGCCCGTGCGGTAGTAGTCGTACTGCAGCTGGCGGAAAGGCTTCATGGCTTCGTCGAGGTAGTCGTTGATGATGGCAAACCTGTTCTTGCTGTCCTCAAACGATTTCCAGCCAGTAAACTCAAGGTTCTGCGCGTTGTTTACAAGGTTGAGGCACCTCTGCAACACGTCGGTGCCGCCCATGGGGGCAAAGCTGTCGAGGTTGATGCCTATTATCAGGTATGCGTAATAGGCGAAGAGGGCCGTCAGCTGGTTGTCGATGACATCCTCGTTGAAGTTGAGCTGGTCGAACTGAGCGAACTGAAAGTTGAAGTTTGCGTCCTGGTTGTTGTAGAGCGTCGAGTTGTACTGCGAGTTGTACACGGGGCGGTTGGCCTGTATCGTGGCCGTACACTCAAAGGTGTTGTTGGTCTTGTCGTACTTGTTTACCGTGATGTTGAAATTGCAGACAATGCGCTCGTTCTTCTGAAACTGCAGGTCTGTCCACTGCCTGTCGTTTACAAACTGCTCCAGCGTCTGCTGCAGGTTGTCGAAAACGCTGACGTCTGTCACTCCCACCTTGCTGTGGTTGATGTTTATCTTGGCCTGCAGCTCCTGCCCGTGCGAGGCCGTCACGATGAAAGCGGCCACAGCCGCAAGCAACAATCTCTTGGCGTCCATTGTATTTGTAGGTTTACATTATCTCGGCCAGCCTGCCTATGATGTCCTCGGCCACGCCCTCCTTGCTTTTCTTCGGGTATTCGGTCATCCCCTCGCGTGTCAGTATGCACACCTGGTTTTCGTCGGAGCGGAAGCACGTTCCCTTGTTGCGCAGCGAGTTGAGCACAATGAAATCGAGGTTCTTGCGCTCCAGCTTGCCCATGGCGTGGGCCTGTTCGTCGTCGGTCTCGAGCGCGAATCCCACGAGCCTCTGGCCTGGCTTTTTCATCCGCCCGAGCTCCGAGGCAATGTCGTGGGTGGGCTTGAGCCTCAGCACCAGGTCGCTGTCGCCGCGCTTTATCTTGCTGTCGGCCACGCTGTCGGGCCGGAAGTCGGCCACGGCGGCACAGAGTATGGCGGCGTCGCAGCCCCCAAACTCGCTCACGGCGGCCCTGTACATCTGGTCGCAGCTCTCAACGTCGATGCGCCTTATGCCCCTGCCCTCCTTCAGGGCCACCGGCCCTGCAATGAGAGTCACGTCGGCCCCGCGCCGGGCGCACTCGCCTGCAAGGGCAAACCCCATCTTGCCGCTGGAGTAATTGCCCACAAACCTCACAGGGTCTATGCGCTCGAAGGTAGGCCCGGCGGTTATCATGATGCGCTTGCCGGCCAATTGCCCGGTGTTGCCGCGGAAATAGTCGTCGACGGCCTTGACAATTGCCTCGGGCTCTTCCATGCGCCCCTTGCCTTCAAGGCCGCTGGCGAGATATCCGCTCTGCGGCTCAATGATGTGGTTGCCGTATGAGCGCAGCCTCTCGAGATTGGCCTGTGTTGAGGGGTGGGCATACATGTCGAGGTCCATGGCCGGGGCTATGAACACCGGGGCCTTCATCGACAGATACGTGGTTACCAGCATATTGTCGGCCACCCCGCCCGCCATCTTGCCCAGGGTCGATGCCGTGCACGGCGCGATGACCATGGCGTCGGCCCACAGCCCGAGCGCCACGTGGCTGTGCCATGTGCCGTCGCGCTGTGAGAAGAAGTCGCTGATGACGGGTTTCTGCGTCAGTGCCGACAGCGTGATCGGCGTTATGAACTCCTTGCCGGCAGGTGTTATCACCACCTGCACCTCGGCCCCGGCCTTCACCAGGGCGCGTATGATGTAGCAAGCCTTGTAGGCCGCTATCGAGCCGGTGATGCCCAGCACTATCTTTTTACCTTTCAGCATATTTCGTTGTCAGCCTAATTTGCTCTCGCGCAGACGTATGCGGGTGAGCACCTGTTTAGTGTTGTAAGTGAAGTCGCCCGAGAGTATCCAGCTGTAATAGCCGGGGTCGTAGCGCAACACCTGCGCCACGGGCTCTCCCTTGTGCTTGCCGAAGTTGAACACCTCCACCTGGCGGGGCTTGCCGTCGGGCCCTGTCACCACATTGCCTTGCGCGTCCTTCATGTCGGCCCAGACCACACGCCCGGCAAAGTCTACGTTGTTGTTCTGCCGCGAGAAGTCGGCCAGGAAGGCAACGTCGTTCTGCAACTGCCGCTCCGGGTCGGGCTCGGTCTCTGGACTGTACTTGTCGAGCTCGCCCATCAGCACCCTGTAGGTGGCCTCGGTGTCTTGGTCGGCCCTGTGTGCCTCGAAGTCGTCTTCCATTGCTCGCCCGCAGTAAAACTTGTATGCCGCTGCCAGGTTGCGCCTCTCCATCTTGTGGAATATGGTCTGGGCGTCTATGAGGTGGCACTTTGAGAAGTCGAAGTCGATGCCGGCGCGCAGGAACTCCTCTGCGAGCATGGGTATGTCAAAGTGGTTTGAGTTGAACCCGGCGAAGTCGCACCCGCGGAACTCCTCGCAGAGCCTGGCCGCAATCTCCTTGAACAACGGCTTTCCGGCCACGTCGGCATCGCTGATGCCCGTTAGCGCAGTCACTTCGGCCGGTATGGGCTTGCCGGGGTTCACTATCAGGTTGACGCGCTTCTCCTGCCCGTCGGGGCTCACCTTTATGTAAGACAGCTGTATGATCCGGTCTTTCACCAAATCCAGACCCGTGGTTTCGAGGTCGAACACCACGAGGGGCTTGTTAAGGTTTAGTCTCATCCTGCCAGCGTTGTTATTCGTTTAAAAGCATTGGCATAAGCAGCATGAGCACATCCTGGCCCTCGGGCTGCTCCGACGGCACCAAGACGCCCGACCGGCTCGGGTCGGCCAGCTGTATCACTATGTCCTGGCACTCAAAGTTGCTGAGCATGTCGATGAACGAAGAGCCGTTGAACCCGATGCTCATGGGCAGCCCGTTGTAGTCGCACGCCATCCTCTCGGTGGCTGTCTTCGAGAAGTCGTAGTCCTCGGCGTCGAGCTGCAGCACGCTGTTCTCTATGTGGAACCGCACAAGGTTGCTCGAGCTGGCAAAAGGCTGCACACGGCGCAGGGCGCTCAGCAGCGCCACCCTGTCAACGGTCAGGTGGTTGGGGTTGTTGAGCGGTATCACGGCGTTGTAGTTGGGGTAGCGGCCCTCGATGAGCCTGCAGATGATGATGCAGTCGTCGAAGGTTATCTCGGCGTTGCGCTCGTCAAACCTTATGGTCACTTCGCTCACGTCTTTGCCGAGCATGTTCTTGAGCAGCGTGGCCGGCTTCTTGGGCAGGATGAACGACGCGGGCACATCGCTGCTCACGGCGAACACCTTGTTGCGCACGAGCCGCTGGCTGTCGGTGGCCACTATCGACAGGCACTCGGGCGTGAGGTCGAAGTAAAGGCCGTTCATCACGGGGCGCAGCTCGCCCTGGGCCGTGGCGAAGATGGAGCGGTTGATGCAGTCGCCGAGCAGGTCGCTACCTATGGTTATCGTGCTTGCGCCCTCGCCCACCTGCAATGCCTGCGGAAACTCGTCGGCGCTCTCAATAGACAGCGAGAACTGCCCGTTCTGGTAGACAATCTTGGCCAGGTTGCTGCTGCGGTCCACCTCGAATGTCAGAGGTTGCTCCGAAAAGCCTTTCACGGCCTCGAGCAGGTCATGGTTGCCAATGGCAAAGCTGCCGTCCTCGTCGCTCTCGTTGAGCTCCACCGACGTCTTTATCATGTTCTCGCTGTCTGATGCGGTCAGCTTCAGCGTGTTGCCCTCCACCTCGAACACGAAGTCTGACAGTATGGGCAATGAGTTCTTGCTGTTGATAACCCTCGACAGGGCAATGAGTTTGCTGCTTAGCGCAGTGCTCGACAAAGTAAATCTCATGTGTGCTTATTTCTTTAATTAGTTATCTATCCTTTGATTAAAATGTCTACAAAAATACAAAATAACAATGTGAAAAGCAAAATTATCGCACGAAAAGTTGCCCAATTTAAAACTATTTTTGTAATTTCGCAATCGCTTAAAAGCATTGTACAATAAAAATTACAGCAACTTATGGAATTCACCGGAAAAATAATCGCCGTCATGCCACCAAGGACCGGCACATCCAAAAGCACGGGCAACGAGTGGAAGGTGCAGGAGTATGTCATCGAGAGCCACGACCAGTATCCCAAGAAGATGTGCTTCGAGGTGTTCGGCACCGACAAGATAGCACAGTTCAACATACAGATGGGCGAAGAGCTCACCGTGTCGTTCGACATCGACGCGCGCCAGTGGCAAGACCGCTGGTTCAACAGTGTCAGGGTGTGGGCCGTCAACCGCAACGCCATGCAGCCGGGGGCACCGGCCGCCACCGACTTTGCCACTGCTGCCCCGTTCCCGCCGGCACAGCCCGGTGCTGCCTCCGACGACCCGTTTGCCGCCGG
>ULWB01045372.1_pt1 | contig 27519 bp, 18 predicted proteins | sample 1959891 | NCBI WGS metagenome assembly ULWB01 (sample SAMEA4835799, study PRJEB28245) | human gut metagenome | biome: gut microbiome; material: fecal sample | place: Denmark | collected 2008 | reverse complement strand
TTTTCCCTACACTTAAGCTGGACAAGGATATGGAGAATCTGCTGGAGAATGCTGATGTCACCAGAATTTCCGTAAACCATGCAAGAGATTTTTACAAAATATATGTAAAAGCAAAACGCCTTATTTTCAAAAAAAATATCTGGAAGCTGGAGGAAAGCATAAAAAAACAGATATTTAAAAGTAAAGATATTACAGTAAAAATTATAGAGTCTTACGAGTTGTCTTCGCAGTACACACCGAAGACTCTTTTTGATGTCTATTTTGACAGTATTCTTGACGAAATAAACAGTCACAGTGTGCTTTTGTACAATCTGCTGCGCACATCAAAGTGGAGCTTTACCGACGATACACATGTCACAGTCACACTTGAGGAGACAATAATCGCAAAGACCAGAGGCAATTCGGTCATAGAATTTCTTGAGAAGGTGTTCTGCGAGCGCTGTGGGATGGATTTTATCGTTAATCTGCAGTACGAAAAACCAAAAATCAGCAAATACCGTCAGAATGCTGACAAGCAGATTGAGCAGGAGGTGCAAAATATTGTCGCCCGCACTAAATTTGCCATGGCAAAAGATGACGGTGATGAAGAAGCTAAGGTGGCTGTCGATGACGGTGCAATGTTTGTAGGAGGCAGTGAAAATACATCTGATACAAAAAAGAGTGGCACATCAGATTCTCCTAAAGCCTCAGATAAGAAGAATGAAGCAAAGACAGGCACTGATAAAAAGCCTGAGAAGAAATTTGAAAAGAAATTTGAGAAAAAGTTCGAGCGCAAAGGAGATTTCAGGCGCAAATATGACAATGACCCTGATATCGTGTACGGAAGAAGCTTTGATGATGAGGAGATGGCTATTGAAAAGATTGACGGTCCTATCGGTGAGGTTACAATAAAGGGCAAGATTCTTACGGTTGAATCCCGCGAAATCAGAAACGAAAAGACAATCATTATGTTTGCGGTTACTGATTTCACAGACACCATCATGCTCAAGCTTTTTGCCAGAAATGATGACGTAGCAGATATTCTTGCATATATTGCCCCTGGCAACTTTGTTAAGGCAAAGGGAGTTGTGACTGTAGATAAATATGACAGTGATTTGTCAATAAGCTCAATAGTCGGACTAAAAAAAATACCTGACTTTACCTCAAAGAGGGAGGATACTGCTGCCGAAAAACGTGTTGAGCTTCACTGTCACACCAAGATGAGTGACATGGATGGCGTGTCTGACGTAAAGGATATTGTGAAGTGTGCCATGCGCTGGGGACACAAGGCCATTGCTATTACAGACCACGGTGATGTGCAGGCATTCCCTGATGCTAACCATACTGTGGATGATAAATTTAAGGTCATTTACGGTGTGGAAGCATATCTGGTCGATGATACAAAGGATATTGTGGAGAATGCAGCCGGTCAGTCGCTGGATGACAAGTACGTGGTATTTGATATAGAGACAACAGGCTTTTCTCCGGAAAAGAATAAAATTATAGAAATAGGTGCGGTGAAGGTCATCGGTGGCGAGATTGTAGACCGCTATTCCACATTTATAAACCCTGAAGTACCTATTCCGTTCAGGATTGAGGAGCTCACCTCGATAAGGGATGACATGGTTATCACATCGCCAACAGTGGATGTCATACTGCCACAGTTTATGGAGTTTTGCAAGGACTGCATCATGGTCGCCCACAACGCTGACTTTGATATGAGCTTTATAAAGCGAAACTGCGCGCTGCTTGGCATGGAGTGTAATCCTACTATAGTGGACACGGTGGCTCTTGCGAGAGTGCTTCTGCCACAGCTAAACAGATTTAAGCTGGATACTGTGGCCAAGGCTCTAAACATCTCGCTTGACCATCATCACAGAGCGGTGGATGATGCCGCATGTACCGCAGAGATATTTGTCAAATTCATAGAAAAGCTAAAGGACAGAGGCATATCAAGCTTAGATGAAGTAAATGCCCTGGCAAAATCATCTGTTGAGATGATAAGGAAGATGCCTACATACCATGCCATCATTCTTGCAACCTGTGACCAGGGGCGTACCAATCTCTACAGGCTTATCTCGCTGTCACACATCAAGTATTATAATAAGAGACCGCGAATACCAAAATCAGAGTTTAACAAGTATCGTGATGGTCTTTTAATAGGCTCAGCCTGTGAGGCAGGAGAGCTTTACAGGGCCATTTTAAACGGAAGACCACAGGAGGAAATCACAAGACTTGTGAATTTCTATGATTACCTGGAGATACAGCCTCTTGGCAACAACGCATTTATGATACGTGACGAGGATTCCGATATTGCTTCAAACGATGACCTTATCGATATAAATAAGCGAATCGTAAAGCTTGGAGAGGAATTTGGAAAGCTGGTTGTTGCAACCTGTGACGTACATTTCTTAAATCCCGATGACGAGATATACCGTCGTATTATCATGGCCGGTAAGGGCTTTAAGGATGCAGATGAGCAGGCTCCGCTTTACTTAAGGACCACAGAGGAAATGCTAAAGGAGTTTGAATATCTCGGAAGCAAAAAGGCTGAGGAGGTAGTCATCACCAATACCAATAAGATAGCAGACATGTGTGAGCGTATCTCACCGGTCAGACCTGATAAATGTCCGCCGGTTATCGAAAACTCTGACGGCATGCTTCGTGAAATCTGCTATAACAAGGCAAACAGGATGTACGGAGATCCGCTGCCGCCGATAGTTAAGGAGCGTCTTGACAGAGAACTTAACTCTATTATTTCAAACGGCTATGCCGTAATGTACATCATCGCACAGAAGCTTGTGTGGAAATCAAATGAGGACGGCTACCTGGTTGGCTCACGAGGCTCCGTAGGAAGCTCATTTGTCGCAACCATGTCAGGTATCACAGAGGTTAATCCGCTGCATGCTCACTATTTGTGTACACACTGCAAATACAGTGATTTTGATTCACCAGAGGTACAGGCATTTTCAGGCCGTGGTGGCTGTGATATGCCGGATAAGCTCTGTCCAAAGTGCGGCAGACCGTTAAGCAAGGAGGGCTTTGATATTCCGTTTGAGACCTTCCTCGGTTTCAAGGGAAACAAGGAGCCTGATATCGATCTTAACTTCTCAGGTGAGTACCAGTCAAAGGCACACAAATATACCGAGGTTATTTTCGGTGAGGGCCAGACCTTTAAAGCCGGAACCATAGGTACACTTGCTGACAAGACCGCATTTGGATACATTAAAAACTATTATGAGGAGCGCGGTGTCAGAAAGCGAAACTGCGAGATAGACAGGATAGTGCAGGGCTGTGTCGGTGTGCGCCGTACTACGGGACAGCATCCGGGTGGTATAGTCGTGCTGCCGATGGGTGAGGAGATTAATACCTTTACTCCTGTACAGCATCCTGCGAATGATATGACCGTTGACATCACGACAACGCATTTTGACTACCATTCAATCGACCACAACCTGTTAAAGCTCGATATACTTGGACACGATGATCCTACCATGATTCGTATGCTGCAGGATCTGACAGGTGTTGACCCGACAAAGATTCCGCTTGACGACAAAGCTGTCATGTCACTGTTTCAGAACACCTCCGCTTTGGGCATAGAGCCTGAGGATATCGATGGATGTCCGCTTGGAGCTTTAGGTATACCGGAGTTTGGTACCGATTTTGCCATGGGCATGCTCCTTGATACAAAGCCAAAGGAGTTTTCTGACCTCATTCGTATCGCCGGATTATCACACGGTACCGACGTATGGCTTGGCAATGCACAGACTCTTATCGAGGAAGGCACAGCTACCATTTCAACCTGTATCTGTACCAGAGATGATATTATGACATATCTGATTTCCATGGGGCTTGAATCTGAGGAAGCCTTCAACATCATGGAGAAAGTGCGAAAGGGCATTATTGCCAAGGGCAAATGCCCTCAGTGGCCACAGTGGAAGGAGGATATGAAGGCACACGGTGTGCCTGACTGGTATATCTGGTCATGCGAGAAAATCAAGTACATGTTCCCTAAGGCCCATGCTGCGGCATACGTTATGATGGCATGGAGAATCGCCTACTGTAAGGTTTTCTATCCTCTTGCATACTACGCAGCATACTTTTCAATCCGTGCCACAGGCTTTTCATATGAGCTTATGTGTCAGGGAAAGGACCGACTCGAAAACTACATGAAGGACTATAAGAAAAGAAAAGACACGCTGTCAAACAAGGAGCAGGATGTATTTAAGGACATGCGTATCGTACAGGAGATGTATGCCAGAGGCTTTGATTTCATGCCTCTTGATATATACAGGGCTCACCCTAACCGTTTCCAGATAATTGACGGTAAGCTCATGCCGGCCATAAACAGTATTGACGGACTGGGCGACAATGCCGCTATTTATATTTCGGAAGCGGCAAAGGACGGACCATTCCTCTCAAAGGATGATTTCAGGGAGAGAACTCATGTATCGCGAACAGCCGTAGACCTCATGTCAGATTTGGGACTGCTTGGTTCACTGCCGGAGTCAAACCAGCTTTCACTTTTCGATTTCGGAGCATAATCCGGCAGTTTAACATAAAACATATACTTTAACAATAATAAAAATCCACTACTCATTGACAGACTCATAAATCTGTAAATAGGGTAGTGGATTTTGTGTATAATATGTATTGATTTTAAATATTAAATCTTATTTTAATTTTCTTCAATAAAATCTATCTGATACTCATCCATGTACTTGATACGTGCAAGTGAGTAAACCTCATAGCCCTGCTCGTTGATCTTTCTTCTGCCAGGCTGGAATGACTTCTCAATAAGGATTCCTATACCGGCAACTGTAGCGTGAGCCATGCGAAGAAGTCTGATGGCACCTGTAGCAGCCTCTCCGTCAGCCATGAAATCATCAATCAAAAGAATATTGTCATCCTCTGAGATTACATCGCGTGAGAGTGTAAGCTCATAGCTCTTCTCTGTTGTAAATGAAGTAACCTGTGTCTGATATAAATCATTATGTAATGTCTTTGAAGGCTGCTTCTTTAAAATAACAAGCGGTACATTCATCTTGGCTGCTGCCATAAGTGCAGGAGCAATTCCTGAGCTCTCTATTGTGACAACCTTTGTGATTCCCTTATCGGCAAAGTGATTTGCGAAATCCTCACCGATGTGCTCCATAAGCACCGGATCTACCTGATGGTTGATAAATTTGTTGACCTTTAAGATGTTTGTGCCAATTACCTGGCCATCCTTGAGAATTCGATCTTGCAGTTCTTTCATTTTGTTCACCTCATAAAAAATAAATTGTTATTATTATAGCACTATTCTTCGACAATATCACTATAAATTTTAGAATAAATTTCTTCAACCATATGATCGAGGAAGCTTTCCTCAAGCAGGCTGTATTTTTCAGTAATGACTGATGTGATAAGCTCAGCTCTTTTGTAGTATAAATCACCTGAGCAGGCATCTCCTTTTTCACCAGATGACGCTAAAGTCATAAGCTCGTCCCTATGAGTGACGGTCACGTATTCCATGATTTCCTCTTCGAGGGAATTATTCCGGTCAATTTTTTTTGAAATGTCCTTTAGCTCCATAAATGACTTAATTCCTATGATAAAAAATATCAAGAAAACAAGCCCCATTACGATAGAAACCATGAGCTTATTTACCGAGTCTAAAGCGGCAAGCTTTATAACTCCTGTATCAAGCAGCACAATAGCAATAAGCCCTATCGCACCGACTCCGGTGAAGCACTGTCCGGTTGCTTTTGTATCCTCGTATCGTTTTTGTTCATCAACGTATATTTTCATACGGCCTCCATATTGTTTAATTATAGTTATATGTTATAATGAAACGATGAAAATTACAATATTATGTGTAGGAAAAGTTAAAGAAAAATTTTACAGAGATGCGATTGCTGAGTACTCTAAGCGCCTAAGCCGTTACTGTAAGCTTGAAATCACTGAGGTTTCCGATGAAAAGACAAGCGAACAGGCCACACAGACAGAGATAGACATCGTAAAAAATAAAGAAGGTGAGAGGCTTCTTAAAAATATAAAAGACGATGCATATGTAATTTGTCTGGCGATAGATGGAAAACAGCTTGATTCGGTTGAGCTGTCACAGAAAATGGATAAGCTTATGACGGGCGGCAAAAGTCATCTTGTTTTTGTAATAGGAGGCTCTCTGGGGCTGTCCGATGATGTATTAAAGCGCGCTGACTATAAGCTTTCATTTTCTAAAATGACATTTCCTCATCAGCTCATGCGCGTAATTTTACTGGAGCAGATTTACAGGTCGTTTCGCATCAGCAATAATGAGCCATACCACAAATAACCGGCATAATTCAGCCTAAATAAACATATGTTAATATATGAAGATGCAAAAAGTAACTGATTCGTTCGAGCTTCCAAAGGACATAGTGCTAGGGCTTCCAATTGTAACAGCATATGGTTATAATGAGTTGACTATAGAAAACCACAAGGGTATTCTGTCATTTTCGGACAAGGCCGTAACTGTAAGGGCAGCAGACAGTACCATAAAAATATCCGGCAGCCGCCTTGAAATAAAGGAATTTACAAAGGATTTAATAATAATAGCCGGTCATTTAAAGGGTGTTATATATGAGTATTAAAGCTTATGCAACAGTAAGGCTAACAGGCTGCAATATCAGGCGCTTCATAAATCTGTGCACGGCAAACCATATAAAAATATGGAACCTTAAATATGTAAGTCCAAAGGAATATGAGGCCTGCTGCAGTACAGAAGATATTTTTCTAATGAAGCCGCACCTGAAAAAGACGCATACAAGGCTTCTCGTGGTAAAAAGACAGGGATACTTTGCAATAAGAGCATTTCTATATAAAATACGTATTATTACGGCTGCAATTACCGGCGTTTTTTGTATACATGCACTCATCTGCACAAGAATCTGGCACATTGTGCCTGAAGGAAACCGTTTCACGTATGATGAGTCGGTCATCTCCTTTATGGAGAGTGAAAATGTAACAATAGGCAGCCATAAGAGAGCAGATTACAGCCTCCTTGAAAAGAAGCTTGAGGAAAAATATCCCGATATCACGTGGTGCAGTATATACATAGAAAAAAATACCATGAAAATTGATATATCAGAGGGAATAAATTATAGGTAAATTATGACAAATTTTATTTTTATGTTATAATGAAAAATATTTTGATTGAAAGGCACATGAGCTAATGAGTTTAAATGAAGTATCTATAAAAATACCGGGCGAATATATACCAAACGTCTTTGGGCAGTTTGATGCATTCGCCAAGAAAATAGAGCGCACACTGCACGTAACGCTTGTCTTAAGAGATGATTCCTTAAAGATTATCGGAGCACAGGGGAATATTGATGGGGCAAAAGAGGTGTTCGAGCAGCTCATTGCGCTGGCTGAGAGGGGCAACGTCATTACAGAGCAGAACGTAAACTATGCACTTGCACTTTTAGAGGAGCATAGAGGCAGTGAGATTGTTGAGATTGACAAGGATATCATTTGTCACACAATAAATGGCAAGCCTGTAAAGCCAAAAACCATAGGCCAGAAGGAATATGTCGATGCAATCAGGAAAAAGATGATTGTGTTTGGCATGGGTCCTGCCGGAACAGGAAAGACCTATCTTGCCATGGCAATGGCTATAACAGCTTTTAAAAATGAGCAGGTGGGCCGTATTATTCTGACACGCCCTGCGATTGAAGCAGGCGAGAAGCTTGGCTTTCTGCCGGGAGATCTGCAGAGCAAGATTGACCCATATTTGAGACCGTTGTACGATGCTCTTTATCAGATAATGGGAGCTGAGAGCTTTCAGCGCAACATGGAAAAGGGCCTTATTGAGGTGGCTCCTCTTGCATACATGAGAGGCCGTACACTTGACAATGCATTTATCATACTTGATGAGGCACAGAATACAACTCCTGCACAGATGAAGATGTTTCTTACACGAATCGGCTTTGGCTCAAAGGTTGTCGTGACAGGTGATGCGACACAAAAGGATCTTGCACCGGGAGCAAAATCAGGGCTTGATGTGGCACTTAGGGTGCTTAAAAAAATAGATGATATAGGCATATGCAATCTGACAAGCAAGGATGTCGTGCGTCATCCGCTTGTACAAAAAATTGTTCAGGCTTATGATGATTATGAAAATAAGCAGACTGCAAAGACTGTAAGAAAGCAGAGGAAGAGCAATTGAGAAGGGTTGTATCACTAATATCAATTTTTATATCAATCTTAGCTCTTTCATTTGTGCTGTGTCTGCTTGGTGATGTATATCCGGATGAGTGGATATGCATGGGTTTTTTAGATATCATATTTTATATGCTGCTTTTATTTGAGCTTGAGTACGAGCGGAACACACTGCAGCTGTCGAACAACTCAAGAACCGATTATCTTAGGTTTACGTTTGCGTTTATCATTTGCTCTATAGTGTGTATCATAAGCGGTTTTATGCCACTGTACAGCAGGCCGGTGATGATTTTTCCTATATTGCTTTGTCTGATTGGCAATGAGTTTCTGGCATTTATAAGCGGTACTTATTTTTGTATATTGCTTTCAATCACTGTATCCGGCGACTGCTTTGAGCTCGTATGTGAGCTGCTTCTTGTAATCACAGGTGCTATCCTTGCAAAGATGCTAAAGGAGGACAAGCTTCAGATATGTATATATCTGATCATAATCAGTATGAGCATTGTGACACCGGGCATATTCTATTATATGTCAACAAAGGAGTTTTCTGTTTCCGTTATTATTGCCGGAGCTGTAAGCGGCATGATTGTTTCGCTTATCGGCATCATTTGTGCCAGGGTATTTAAGCCACTTAGCGCTGATGAAACAAATGACAGGCTTATAGCAATAATAGAGGAGGATTTTCCTGCTGTAAAGCAGCTTAAAAAGAACAATTTCTCTGAATACAATCATGGCAATTTCGTATCGACGATTGCCATAAAGGCTGCAAAGGCTGCAGGACTGGACACTGCGCTATGCGCAGCAGGAGGCTTTTATTACCGCATAGGGCAGTGGCAGAAGCATAAAAGCGTCATGGAAGGAGTAGAACAGGCATTAGCCATGCATTTTCCTGAAAAGCTGACCAATATACTCTATGAGTACTATGGCAAACTAAGACACCCACAGACCCCTGAATCCGCACTCATCCATATGGTCGATGCTTTAATAGTAAGGCTTGATCATATCAAAAACGATGTGGCAGACAGTGAATGGAATCACGAAATACTTATTATCCAGACATTAAATGAGCTGTCAAGCTCAGGAATGTATGATGAATCAGGGCTTTCCATGAATCACTTTTTAAAAATACGAGACTATCTTACAAAGGAGGAGCTGCTTAAATGAGTTTTTTTATCGAAAAAGAAGTAGAATGCAATTTTAATTTTGATTATGAAAAGGTCGCAGAAGCTGTTGTTTCTGCTTCACTTGAGCACGAGAGCTTTCCGTATGAGGCGGAGGTTAATTTGACACTGACAGACAATGAAGGGATACATGCCATCAATAAGGAGTACAGACAGATAGACAGGCCTACAGATGTACTGTCTTTTCCGATGCTTTCATATGAAACACCCGGAGATTTTTCTTTCATTTCAGATGAGAATGAGGATGATTTCAATCCTGATACAGGAGAGGTCATGCTAGGCGACATTATCATATCCGTCGACAAAGTAAAGGAGCAGGCCTTAGAATACGGACACAGCGAAAAAAGAGAGTTTGCCTTTCTGATTACACACAGCATGCTTCATCTGTTCGGATATGACCACATGGAGGCTGATGAGGCTGCCGTAATGGAAGAGCACCAGAGAAAAATACTTGACGCTTTAGGTATAACACGCTAATATTTAAGCTGGTTATCAATTGAAACAGAGGATTTATAAATGGCTAAAAAAAATAACGGGGCAAGCAATGCCTTAGTACAGGGTTCTATACTTGCCGTAGCATCTATCATAAGCAGAATAATAGGACTCATATATCGCATACCGATGCAGCGTATATTGGGCGATATCGGAATCGGCTATTATTCCACAGCCTTTGAAATATATAATGTCATGCTGATTATATCATCATACAGCTTACCACTTGCCGTATCAAAGATGGTTTCAGCCCAGATGGCAAAAAAGAGGCGGACTGCGACGTATCAGATACTGAAGTGTGCTCTGCTTTTTGCAACCATCAGTGGTACAACGGTGGCACTCATACTGTTTTTTGGTGGCAATTTTTTTGCAACAACGCTTCTTAACACACCATACAGTATTTTTGCTTTAAGAGTACTGGCTCCGGGGCTTTTGGTAGTTGCAGTGCTCGGCGTCATCAGAGGCTTTTTCCAGGGACTGGGTACTATGATGCCGAGTGCCGTCTCACAGATAATAGAGCAGATAGTAAATGCCATAGTCAGTGTATGGGCTGCATATGTGCTATACCGTACAGGTACAAGGATTGGCGCAGTGCTTGGTGACAAGGAGCACTATGCCGCTGCATATGGTGCAGCCGGTGGTACACTTGGAACAGTGCTTGGCTCTGTAGCGGCTCTTTTATTTGTAGTATTTATCTTTGCCATCTATATGAAGGTGTTCAAGAGGCAGATGAAAAGAGAACGAAATGTCAGGGTGAGCTCATTTGGCTACACAATGAAGATTCTTGTAATTACGGTTATTCCTGTGCTTTTAAGTACTACTATCTACAATATCAGTGGTATTATCGACCAGGGTATATTCAAGCAGGTTGCACTGCTTCAGGGATACACTCAGAATGATATAGACGTATGGTGGGGTGTATATACCGGAAAGTACAAGCTTTTAATCAATGTGCCTATATCCATAGCATCAGCTATGGCAGCATCCTTTGTGCCGGTGCTTACAGGCGCATATCACAGGGACGATATGGAAGCAGTGAGAGGACAGATTAATCTTTCCACACGCTTTATCATGGTTGTCGCATTCCCATGTGCAGTAGGGCTTGCCGTGTTTGGACTTCCTATATTTAATATACTGTTTTCAAGCACACGTGCAACAAATGCTGAGGCATCACTTATGATGTATGTCGGTGCGGTTGCGGTAGTATTTTACTCTCTTTCCACTCTGTCCAACGGACTGCTGCAGGGCATTGACAGGCTCAAAGTTCCGGTAATCAACGCTGCGATATCGATTGTAGCGCATGTCATAGTACTCATACTGCTTATGCTCATATTCAGGCTCAATATACATGCAGTTGTGCTTGCCAATACGTTTTTTGCATTGCTCATGTGCTTTATGAACAGCATGGCTTTAAAGAAGTACAGCGGCTTTAAGCAGGAAATAAAAAAGACCTTTATCATACCGGCCATCAGCTCGCTCATAATGGGAGTTATTTCGTATATAGTATACTTTATACTTTACAAGGCCTGTCATATTGAGATTATCGCCTTCATTCTTGCTGCAATCATTGCGGTTATCTCATATGCTGTGGCGCTGCTTTTACTCAAGGGACTGACTGAGGATGAGCTTAGACATTTTCCAAAGGGCACACTTATCATAAAAGTGGCAAAAAAATGTCATTTATTATAAAATTGAATAAATAACAAAAATTTACAGATACTGATTTTGAGGTGATAATATGAAAAGCAAAATCAGTATCTGTTTTTTAACTATTGTTGTAATTCTTCTTGCACTTGTTATGATAGAAAAAATCAATACGCAAAGAGCTGCAGACAAGGCTGCTATAATTGCACAAAGAAATGAAAATGATAAAGAAGAAAAAAATGAAAAAGAAAGCCTTCTGACATCAAATGAGGCTAAAAATGCAAAATACTGCATCAAAAATGACTCCGGAATGCTGTCTGTATACAACGCCACTGCAAGTGAAAAATACTTTGACACAGGCGTGTATTTTGAAGAACTGCCCGATGAAGCAAAAAATAAGGTTACAAACGGACTCTACTTTTTTAACGAAACTGATTTGTACGATTTTCTTGAAAGCTATTCAAGTTAATGTTAAAATAAATCAGTTAGGGGAAAGAATATGTACGATGTAATTATAATAGGTGCCGGTGCATCCGGGCTGATGGCGGCAGCAGCTGCTGCATCAAAGGGAGCACGCGTGGCACTTTTAGAGCACAAGGATGATATAGGAAAGAAAATACTTGCAACAGGCAACGGCAGATGTAATTTCACAAACACTGATATGTCTGTAAATAAGTTTCACGGCAGTAAAGCACTGATTAAAAACGGGTTGTCGCAATTTAATTATGCAGACACAATACGTTTTTTTAAAGAACTTGGAATACCTGCATATGACAATGCAGGCTACATTTATCCAAATTCAAGACAGGCTGCATCTGTTGTGGCAGCCTTTCGCATGGAGCTTATGAGGCTTCATGTGGATGTGAAAACAGGCATAAGTATTACAGAAATTAAGACTGCAGGTATTACGACTAAAGACACAAAGTCTGTTGCTAATCCGGCAACTAATAAGAAGACAGATAATCGGACCTGTTACTGCATCCAAACAGACAAGGGCAGCTTTAAGTCCAAAAGACTTATCATAGCGTGTGGCCTTACGGCTTCCCCAAAGCTTGGAAGTGACGGAAGCCTGTTTCGACAGATAGAAGCTCTCGGACATCATATCCAAAAGCCATTACCCGCGCTTTGCGGCTTTAGCTGTGATGGTCTTAATTTCAAAAAAATCACAGGTGTCAGGTGCGATGCTACCGTCGCTTCCGTGATAGACGGTCAAATGACAGAGCAAAATACAGGGGAGCTGCAGTTAGCTGACTATGGCATCTCAGGCATCCCGGTTTTTCAGATTTCAAGTCTTATGTCAAGAGCCCTCGATAAAGGTCAAAGGGTCGAGGTGGTAATTGACTTTTTGCCGGCTTTTAGTGATGATGAGCTTAATGGATACATAAAGGACAGAATCATTACAACGACAGACAACCGCTCGCTAAATGAGATGCTTAACGGACTTTTAAACAATAAGCTTCTTCTTGAGCTGATACACAAATCAGGTGTATCTCCTGACAAAAAGGGAAGGCTGTTGACAGATGATGATTGTAAAAGTCTCACCCGCTCAATAAAGCATACAGCCGTTTCGGTAAAAAAGCCAAGAGGAGCCGAATTTGCACAGGTGTGTGCAGGCGGCATATATACAAAGGAAATAGATGTACGTACATTGGAGTCCAAAATCCATCCGGGGCTTTACTTTTGCGGCGAGCTGCTTGATGTGGACGGCATATGCGGTGGCTACAATCTGCAATGGGCATGGACAAGTGGATATATAGCAGGAGAAATGCAGTAAATGATTAAAATTAACCAGATAAAGCTCCCCGTCACGCACAGTGATGAGGCATTAAAAAAGAAAATAATAAAAATGCTTAAGCTCAATGCCAAAACAGGCTTCACATACCGCATATTAAAGAAATCACTTGACGCGCGTAAAAAGCCCGAGCTGTTCTATACATATTCAGTTGCTGTAGAGCTAGATGATACAAAAAATAGCGAAGAAGCAATTGTAAAAAGAGCAAACAGTTCATCTGTGCTCATATACAAAGAAAAAGAGTACCGGATACCTGCGCACGGAAATATATCGCTTGACAGGCGCCCTGTTATTGCAGGTGCAGGACCTGCAGGGCTATTTTGTGCATATATATTGGCAGAGGCAGGTTTTCGCCCGATAGTTATCGAGCGTGGCAGCCGGGTTGAGAAAAGAACCTGCGATGTACAAAAATTCTGGGAGAGCGGCATACTTAATCCCAAAAGCAATGTCCAGTTTGGTGAGGGCGGTGCAGGAACCTTTTCAGACGGTAAGCTGAATACATCCGTAAAGGATCCTTCGGGCAGAAATCGTCTTGTGCTTGAGACATTTGTGCGCTTTGGGGCAGATCCGTCCATACTTTATGACAACAAGCCACATATTGGTACTGATGTGCTTTCAGAAGTAATTGTCAACATGCGTGAGTTTTTGGTTGACAAAGGAACAACATTTATATTTGACACCTGTTTGAGCAATCTTGACATAGTTTCCCAAAAGCTATTAAGTGTTTACACGGATTCTGACAGTAACAGTAATAGTGAGATAAAGACAGATGTATGCGTTCTGGCACTCGGACACAGCGCCAGAGATACATTTGATATGCTTTACAACAAAGGCTTTGATATGGAGTGCAAGAGCTTTGCCGTCGGCTTTCGCGTGGAGCATCCGCAGCGCATGATAGATGAATCACAGTATGGTATTCAAAAGAAAATCATACTTCCTCCAAGTCCTTACAAGGTCACATCCAATTTTCCGAATGGCAGAGGAGTCTATTCATTCTGCATGTGTCCGGGAGGATATGTGGTCAACTCATCGTCAACCGAAAATCACACGGTAGTTAACGGAATGAGCTATCACGACAGAAACAGCAAAAATGCGAACAGTGCCATCATAGTATCTGTTTCGCCGAAGGATTTCGGAGCAGATGATGCCCTCGCCGGAGTGAGATTTCAAGAAAAGCTTGAAACAGAAAATTATAAGCGAGGCAATGGTTCAATACCACAGCAGCTTTTCGGTGATTTCTGTAATGACAGATTAACAACAGCATACGGTGATTTTGACTCCTGTACAAAGGGAAACACCGTCTTTGCAAAGCTGAATGGACTGATGAGCGCTGACATGGAGCAGTCGTTCAAGCTTGGAATGGAACATTTTGGTCATCTGATACATGGCTTTGACAGAAAAGATGCAATTTTGTCCGGTATGGAGACACGCACATCTTCTCCGCTTCGCATAAAAAGAGATGAATCCTTTGAGAGCAACATCTCGGGTGTATACCCTTGCGGAGAGGGCGCAGGCTATGCAGGAGGCATTACATCTGCGGCAATCGACGGCATAAAGGTCGCAGAAGCAATTATTAAAAAATATAGGCCGGATTTTAAATAATATTTATACACATGAATAATATTTATACACGTAAAGAGAGGAAATATTCGTGGCAGAAGTATCACCAATGATGCAGCATTATCTGCAGACAAAAGAACAATATAAGGATTGTATTTTATTTTATCGCTTAGGAGACTTCTATGAGATGTTTTTTGACGATGCGATAATGGTTTCAAAGGAGCTTGAGCTTACACTCACAGGCAAAAACTGTGGGCTTGATGAAAGAGCTCCTATGTGTGGAATACCGTTTCACGCGGCAGACTCATATATCAACAGACTCGTATCAAACGGTCACAAGGTAGCTATCTGTGAGCAGATGGAAGATCCAAAGCAGGCAAAGGGAATCGTAAAGCGAGAGGTAATCCGTGTTGTGACACCCGGCACAAACACTGATATGGCTTCTTTAGATGAGGCAAAAAACAATTACATAATGTCGATTGTATACACTGAGGACAAATACGGCATAGCGACCTGTGATGTCACAACAGGTGATTTTTTTACGACAGAGGTGGATACGGAAAGAAAGCTGTTAGATGAGGTGAGCAGATTTAATCCATCGGAAATCATATGTAATGAAGCCTTCTACATGAGCGGAATAGATGTTGACGATATGAAAAACAGACTGTCAATTACTGTTTCAGCACTCGACTCATGGTATTTTTCCGATGGTCTTGCAAATGAGACACTGCTTTCACATTTCCATGTACAGACAATAAATGCTCTGGGGCTTGAGGATTATGAGAGTGGAGTCATAGCTGCCGGCGCCCTGTTAAAGTACCTTTATGAGACGCAGATGAACTCGCTCGACAATATACTTGAGCTTCATCCGTACTCAATAGGCAAATATATGATAATAGACAGCTCATCAAGACGTAATTTGGAGCTTGTAGATACCCTTCGTGAAAAGCAAAAGAGAGGCTCACTGCTTTGGGTACTCGATAAGACACGTACGGCTATGGGAGCAAGACTGCTTCGCACCTATGTCGAGCAGCCTCTTATCGAAAAGGCAGAGATAATAAAGCGCCAGAAGCTTATCGAAGCACTTAATGCAAACGAAATCACAAGAGATGAAATCAGGGAATACCTTAATCCTATTTATGACCTTGAGCGTCTCATCACAAGAATCACCTACCAGTCAGCCAATCCGCGCGACCTTATAGCCTTCAGGGATTCTTTAAAAATGCTTCCACCAATAAAGCAGCAGCTTTCAGACATACCTTGTGAGCTTACCGATGAGATTAATGAAGAGTTCGACGAGCTTAAGGATATATATGAGCTTTTACTTTCATCCATTGAGGATGAGCCGCCTATCTCACAGCGTGACGGAGATATCATAAAGGCTGGCTACAACGAGGAGGTTGACCGTCTTCGAGACGCAAAAACCAAGGGAAAGACATGGCTTGCAGAGCTTGAAGCCAGTGAACGTGAAAAAACAGGCATCAAAAACTTAAGAATCAAGTATAACAAGGTATTTGGATATTACCTTGAGGTCACAAACTCCTTCAAGGATATGGTTCCGGATTATTACGTGAGAAAGCAGACACTCACCAATGCCGAGCGCTACATCACACCGGAGCTTAAAGAGCTCGAGGATACCATTCTTGGAGCTGAAGACAGGCTCACATCACTTGAGTATGAGCTGTTTCGTGATGTAAGGAAACAGATTTCCTGCAATGTTTCAAGGATTCAGAAAACAGCCAGAGCTATAGCACAGATTGATGTTTTTGCTTCGCTTGCTCTTGTTGCCAGCCAGAATAATTACTGCAAGCCAAAGATAAATGAAAGCGGAATAATAGACATAAAAAACGGACGTCATCCTGTAGTTGAAAAAATGATTACAAATGACATGTTTATAGAAAACGATACATATCTGGATCAGCACAAAAACAGAATCTCAATCATCACAGGACCAAACATGGCCGGTAAATCCACCTACATGAGACAGACAGCACTTATCGTTCTCATGGCACAGATTGGAAGCTTTGTACCTGCACAAACTGCAAATATCGGTATTGTAGACCGTATCTTCACGCGAGTCGGTGCATCTGACGATCTTGCAAGCGGCCAGAGTACATTTATGGTTGAGATGAACGAGGTGGCAAATATACTAAGAAATGCAACCGCCAAATCCCTGCTCATTCTCGATGAGATTGGACGTGGCACGAGTACATTTGACGGACTAAGCATCGCCTGGGCAGTTGTAGAGCATATAAGTAATCCAAAGCTCCTCGGAGCAAAGACGCTTTTTGCAACCCATTATCACGAGCTCACCGAGCTTGAGGGCAAGCTTGACAGTGTAAATAACTATTGCATCGCTGTAAAGGAAAAGGGCGATGATATAGTATTCCTAAGAAAAATCGTAAAGGGCGGAGCTGACAGAAGCTACGGCATACAGGTAGCAAAGCTTGCAGGGCTGCCTGATTCAGTCATAGAGCGTGCCAAGGAAATCGCAGAACAGCTTCTTGCAAATGATATCACAGATACTGTAAAAAGCATATCCGTTGACAATGGCCACAAGCATAAAAAGGAGCATCTTGACGAGGTTGATATGACACAGATTTCACTTTTCGACACCGTGAAGGATGATGACATAATTGACGAGCTTCGAAGCATAGACATAGGCAACATGACACCACTTGATGCGTTAAACAAGCTGTATCAGCTCCAGAACAAGGTTAAAAACCGCTGGTAGAAAGGATTAAAATGCCAAATATTGCCATATTAAATCAGGAAACAATAGATAAAATAGCTGCAGGAGAGGTTGTTGAGCGTCCGTGCTCCGTGGTTAAAGAGCTGGTGGAAAATGCCATAGATGCAGGCTCCACAGCCATTACTGTGGAGATAAAGGAGGGTGGAATCTCATTCATCCGTATCACCGACAACGGCTGCGGAATTGAAAGAGACCAGGTTGCAGTTGCATTTTACCGCCACAGCACGAGCAAAATCCGCTCGGCAGAGGATTTACTTACTGTAAAGTCTCTCGGCTTCAGAGGTGAGGCGCTGTCAAGTATCTCGGCCGTTGCCCGCGTTGAGCTTATCACAAAAACCTACGATGAGCTCACCGGCACCAGATATGTGATTGAAGGCTCGAAGGAGCTTTCCAACGAGGAAATCGGTGCCCCGGACGGTACTACCTTCATAGTAAAGGATTTGTTTTATAATGTTCCGGCAAGACGCAAGTTTTTAAAGACAGCACAGACAGAGGGCAGCTATATAAGCGATATGGTTGAAAAGCTTGCGCTTTCACATCCTGATATATCGTTTAAGTTCATAAACAATAACCAGACAAAGCTTCACACCTCAGGAAACGGCAACAGAAAGGATATCATATACCATATATTCGGCCGCGAGATATCGTCATCACTGCTTGAGGTGAAGCATGAATGCGAATACTTTAAGGTGGAGGGATTTATAGGAAAGCCTGTCATCACAAGGGGCAACAGAAATTATGAGAATTATTTCATAAACGGCAGGTATGTAAAGAGCAATATATTATCACGCGCTATCGAGGAGGCCTACAAGAGCTTTCTAATGCAGCATCAGTATCCGTTTACAGTGCTTTACTTTACATTTTTTAGTGAGCTGGATGTCAACGTGCATCCAACCAAGATGGAGCTTCGGTTCGACAACAACAATGAGATATATGTCGAATTGTGTGACACAATATATGCAATTCTATCTCGTAAGGAGATGATTCCCGAGGTGCCTGTAGACAGTACGCCGGCACCAAAAAAGATAGTGCATGAGTATAAGGAGCCAATACCGGAGCCGTTTGAGAAGAGGCGTATCAATGAGGTGAGGGCAGCGGAATCAAGGAGCGTGTACGGACAGAGCGTGACGTCAGCAGTAAAAGATTACTCAGCAATAGAACCTGCTGCAAAAGCTCCTAAGACTTCCACCGCGTATGAACCTGCACAGGCTGTCACCGGCACCCAGCAGACTCTTGGGGATTACGACAAGGTTTTTCTTACAGAAAGCGCCAAGAAACAGTTTTCCATCATAGGCCAGCTCTTTAAGACATACTGGCTCATAGAGTTTGAGGACAAGCTGTACATCATAGACCAGCATGCAGCTCATGAGAAGGTGCTGTATGAAAAAACGATGGCAAGACTTGCCAATAAGGATTTTACATCACAGCGCATAAGCCCTCCGATTGTCATGACTCTTGATGCAAGGGAAAGCGAGATGCTTGAGAAATACAGGCCACAGATAGAACAGTTTGGCTATGAGGTGGAGCATTTTGGCGGCAAGGAATACATGATCAGTGCAATTCCAGATAATTTGTTTAACATAGATATGAAGGATCTGTTTATAGAGATGCTCGATGATTTTTCCAATGCGACAGGCAGGCAGACTCCTGATATCATCACGGAAAAGGTCGCATCCATGTCGTGCAAGGCAGCAGTCAAGGGCAATGACAAGCTTACTCTTCCTGAGATAAATAAGCTGATAGATGAGCTTTTGTCACTCGACAATCCTTACAACTGCCCACACGGCAGACCAACCATCATCTCTATGAGCAAATATGAGATAGAAAAGAAATTCAAACGTATCGTATGACAACATACACATTTGGACTGAGGTGCAATATGACACAAAAACCGATGATTGTCCTGACAGGACCGACAGCAGTAGGAAAGACAGCTCTATCGATTGAGCTTGCAAAAAAAATAAATGGTGCTATAATATCCGCGGATTCCATGCAGGTATACAAATACATGGATATAGGCTCTGCGAAGGTTACAGTCGATGAGATGGACGGCATAAAGCACTATCTGATAGATGAGCTTGAGCCCTCTGACGAGTTTAATGTATTTATCTTCAAGGATATGGCCAAAAAAGCACTTAATGAGATATACGAAGCAGGAAAGATACCGATAATTGTCGGCGGCACCGGCTTTTATATACAGGCACTTTTGTATGACATTGATTTCACAAAGCAGGATGTGGATGAGGCATACAGAAAGAGCCTTTACGACTTTGCTAACGAGCACGGAAACCATGCACTGCATGAAAAGCTTAAGAATATCGACCCTGCATCTTACGAGAGCATCCATGAGAATAACGTAAAGCGCGTCATCAGGGCAATTGAATACTATCACACCTGCCATGAGCCGATTTCAAAGCACAATGAGACTGAAAGAGCCAAGCAGTCACCATACAACTTTGCTTATTTTGTACTGGATGATGTAAGACAAAGACTCTATGAGAGGATAGATAAGAGAGTTGATATCATGGTTTCAAACGGACTTGTCGATGAGGTGAAAAAGCTAAAGGCAATGGGCTGTACAAGCGATATGGTATCCATGAAGGGCATAGGATATAAGGAAATCCTTGCATATCTCGATGGAGAATATTCACTTGATGAGGCTGTGGACAAGGTAAAGCTTGAGTCAAGACGTTTTGCAAAGAGACAGCTAACCTGGTTTAGGAGAGAAAAAGATACCATATGGATAGAAAAAAATGAATATTCATATGATGATAATAAAATATTAAATAAAATACAAGAAATTTTAGCAGAAAAGAGGATTATAATTTGTTAGATACCAATGAAGCCATTTACAGGCAGTATGAGACACTTGGAATATCAAAGGAGGTTTTGGATTTCGGAACCTCTGTAGAAAAGGAGCTTAAGGAGCGTTTTGACAAAATAGACACAAATGCTGAGTATAATCAGCTTAAGGTCATAGCCGCCATGCAGAAAAACAAGGTGAGCGCAGAGTGCTTCCAGGCATCAAGCGGCTACGGCTACAATGACCTCGGAAGGGATACACTTGAGAGAGTGTACGCAGACTGCTTTGGCGCAGAAGATGCACTTGTAAGACCTCAGATTACCTGTGGCACACATGCACTTGCACTTGCACTCATGTCAAACCTGCGCCCGGGCGATGAGCTTTTAAGCCCTGTGGGAAAGCCTTACGATACACTTGAAGAGGTAATAGGCATACGCCCTTCAAAGGGCTCACTTGCTGAGTACGGCATCACATATGCGCAGGTTGATTTACTGCCTGACGGTGAGTTTGACTATGACGGAATAAAGAAAGCCATCAATGAAAAAACGAAGCTTGTCACAATCCAGCGCTCTAAGGGCTATGCTACAAGACCTACACTTTCGGTCAAAAGAATAGGCGAGCTCATTGCTTTTGTAAAGAGCATAAAGCCTGATGTGATCTGTATGGTCGATAACTGCTACGGTGAGTTTGTCGAGGATACAGAGCCTATCCAGGTTGGAGCGGACATGATGGTTGGCTCACTGATCAAAAATCCGGGAGGCGGACTTGCACCAATCGGAGGCTATATTGTCGGCAAAAAGGAATGTGTTGAAAATGCCGCATACCGTCTCACATCTCCGGGACTTGGCAAGGAGGTTGGAGCCTCACTCGGAGTCATCCAGTCATTTTATCAGGGCTTTTTCCTTGCACCGACTGTCGTAAGCGGAGCATTAAAGGGAGCAATCTTTGCCGCAAAAATCTATGAAAAGCTTGGTTTTAAGGTGGTTCCTGACGGTACTGAAAGCCGCCACGATATCATACAGGCTGTAGAGTTCAATAACCGCGATGCCATGATAGCCTTCTGCGAGGGCATACAGGCAGCAGCACCTGTAGACAGCTATGTGACCCCTGAGCCATGGGCTATGCCGGGCTATGACAGTGATGTCATCATGGCAGCAGGCGCATTTGTGCAGGGCTCATCCATTGAGCTTTCTGCCGATGGCCCTGTGAAGCCGCCATATGCGGTTTATTTCCAGGGAGGACTCACATGGTACCATGCAAAGCTTGGAATTTTGATGTCTTTACAAAAACTTTATGAGAGAAATCTTGTTAAGCTTGATTAGGTGTGCTACAATTAACTGAAAACTTTGCTTAAATCCGTTGTCAATCGCCTGGGAGAAGCGAAAGGGATTAATGCATAATAACAAAACAATTAAAAATCTGCCGGCTTCAGAGCGACCATATGAGAAATTTTTATCGCTTGGAGCATCAGGCCTGTCAGACGCTGATTTACTTGCCATCATTATAAAGACCGGCACAAGAGACAAGACTGTGATTGATATTGCGCAGGACATACTTTCCGGCAGGCATGGTAATCTGCTTAATCTCTATGAGATGTCCTATGAGGAGCTTCTTAGTATCCCCGGGATAGGGCAGATAAAAGCTATACAGCTTAAGGCGATAGCAGAGCTGTCGCTTCGCATAGCAAAGACAAAAAAGGTTCAAAGCATCAGAATGAATAATCCTCAGACAATAGCTGACTACTACATGGAGCAGATGAGACATCTCACAAATGAAGTCGTCATTTGTGCCTATTTTGATGTTAAAAGCAGATTCTTAGGAGACAAGTTCATATCCAAGGGTTCACTAAGCTCATCTGTAGTGGACATAGGCTCCATCATCAGGACCGCCCTGGATAAAAATGCATCAAAGCTTGTTTTATTGCACAATCATCCAAGCGGAGATTGTACTCCCAGCAGAAATGATATTGCTGTCACAGACAGATTAATTGAGGGCTCAGGGATTTTTTCCATAGAGCTTTGTGACCATATCATAATTGGAGATAACGAATATTATAGCTTCTATGAAAATAAACTTATATAAACAGAAGACGAGGTAGAATTATTATGAGCAACAACGTTTACGGAATTGATCTGGGAACAAACAATTTCAAGGTATACTCAAAGGCTACAGGCAAGACAATGCTTGAGAAAAACACAATAGCCGTAATAGACAAAAATCAGATATATGCATATGGAGACAGCGCATATGCCATGTATGAAAAGGCGCCTGAGACAATCAACGTCATATTTCCTGTTGTAGAGGGAGTTATTGCTGACTATAATCTGCTTCAGACTATGATTTTTGACTTTTTGGAGCACAAGACAAAGGCACGTATCAAAAATGCCGAGTTCATCATCGCTGTGCCGACAGATATCACAGATGTAGAGAAAAGAGCGTTCTACGAGCTCTTCTATAAGAGCAAATCAAAGCCTAAAAAGGTCATGCTCTGTGAGAAGCCTATCGCTGATGCTGTAGGCCTTGGAATAGATGTAAACGAGCCAACCGGTGTCATGATAGTAGATATGGGCGCTGACACAACAGAGACATCCGTTATTTCACTCGGTGGCCTGGTGCTTAGTGACCTGCTTCATTTCGGTGGCAACAGACTTGACGAGTCAATTATCTCCTTTGTGCGAAAGGAGTTCAATCTTGTAATCGGACAAAAGACTGCAAAGCTGTTGAAGGAGACTATAGGCTCTGCACTTCCGGGAAGAGAGGACAGTATGGTCATAGTGGGACGTGATGTGGTAAGCGGCCTGCCTATTGAGATGGAAATTGGTTCAAAGGTCGTTTACGAGGCTATGAAGTCAAACCTTGAGTCTATATGCACATCAATAAAAATGATTCTTGAGAAGACTCCGCCTGAGCTTGCTAAGGATATCATCCATTCAGGCATTTATATCACAGGAGGCGGCTCACAGCTTGCAGGACTTGACCAGCTCTTTGAACAGATTACAGGTATAAAGGTCATCTGCTCAGAATGTCCTGAGGAGAGTGCAGTACGCGGGCTCGTACAAATAGTTTCTGATTCAAAATATAAGAGACTTCCGTTCAGCATCAAAAAATAATAACCGAGGTTAACATGAGTAAGAATTTTCGCAATCGAAAGAGAAAGCACAATAAAAAGCTGCCTGCAAGATACACACTGTTGATTATGACAGCAGTCTGCTTTGTGACCATGCTGTTAAGCCTTACCTTAAATATCTCCGGTGGTCCTTTAAAGACTGCTGCCGGATATGTATTCATCCCAATGCAGAAAGGTATAAACAGCTTTGGAATCCACATTTCAGATAAGATTACAGAAATACGCACATTAAAAAATGTCAAGGCTGAGAATAAAAAGCTCAAGGCCGAGGTAGAAGAGCTTACAACACAGCTCACAACCACCAAACTTGAACAGTATGAGCTTGACAATTACAGACAGCTTCTGGATTTGGATGCCAAATATCCATCATATCCCAAGGTCGCTGCCAGTGTTATAGCAAAGGACAGCGGAAACTGGTTTTCTACCTTTACTATCGACAAAGGAAAAAAGGATGGAGTGGACGTAGGCATGAATGTGCTTGCGGGAAGCGGACTTGTAGGTATTGTTACCGATGCTGGCGATAATTTTGCCAAGGTACGCTGTATCATAGATGATGCCAGCAAGGTCAGTGGCATGGTTTCCACCACGGAGGACAACCTCACCGTCAGTGGCAATATAAAAACCATGAACGATGACAAAGTAATTACCTTTACGGAGTTAAAGGATGACGACAACAAGGTAAAAGAGGGCGATCCTGTTGTTACCTCATACGTGTCAGACCGTTACCAGCAGGGCATACTGATTGGCTATGTGACAAAAATCGAAAATAATTCCAACAATCTGACAAAATCCGGCACTATCACACCGGTTGTAGATTTTGAGCATATCGAAAATGTCATGGTCATAACACAGCTTAAGCAGACCGGTGACACTAAGACAGCTGACGACACCGAAAGTACAGAAACAGCCGGCGACAGCCAGACTGAAAATTCAACTGAAAATAAGTAAGGAGCAGCATGAGACGTAGAATTGTTTTATTTATAATAATAACTTTATGCTTTTTATTGCAGACCACGCTGTTTAAGACTCTTTCCTTTGCCAATATCTCACCAAACCTGTTGATTATAGCCGTATCATCCTTTGGCTTTATGCGTGGCAAAAAGGAAGGACTGTGGGTAGGCTTCTTTTGCGGCCTGCTTATTGACATATTTTGCGGAAATTATATAGGACTGTATGCTTTAATATATATGTATATCGGTTTTATCAATGGATTATTCCAAAAAAGATTCTATCCTGACGATATAAAGCTTCCTATGCTTCTGATAGGAGGCAGCGATTTGTTTTACAATCTGGTAGTATACTTTTTCATGTTTTTACTGCGTGGCAGATTTAGCTTTTTGTACTATCTGAAGTCAATTATCATACCTGAATTTGTATACACAATGGTTATCAGTATACTTTTGTATCTGGTATTTCTTAAGTTAAACCAGAAGCTGGAAGCACACGAGAAAAGGAGAGCAAAGAAATTTGATTTATGATATAAAAGATTTTCTGAAGAAATTTTTCAGCTCAAGACTTTTTGTATTAGCAGCAGTAATTATTTTCATGTTTGCCCTGCTTGCCGAAAGAGTCTTTACCCTTCAGATTATTAAAGGTGCAGATTATCAGAAAAACTTCATAATGCTGATTAAAAAGCCGCTTTCCATAGAGGCATCAAGAGGCAATATATACGATGTAAATGGTGAGCTGCTTGCTTACAATCAGCTTGCATACTCTGTAGTCATCTCAGACAACGGCAGCTATTCATCTACGAAGGAGCACAATCGTCTTTTAAACAAAGAGCTTAATGAAATTATCAATGTGATAAAAAACAATGGCGGCTCCATATACAATGATTTTCCGGTTGTTTTAAACGATGATGGTACATACAGCTTTACATTCACATCTGAAACCTCAAAAAAGAGATTTCTGTCAGATGTATTCGGAAAGAAATATGATAAGCTCGAATACAATAAAGCGCTTGGATTTGACGAGGCAAATGCCAGCGCCCAGAATATTATTGATTTTCTAAGCTCTGACCAGAATGAATGCTTTGATATAAGCAGCAAGTATGATACGCAGGCCACTTATGATATTGTAGTGATGAGATATGCCATAAAACAGAACCGATTCACTAAATACAAAACCACTACTATTGCAAAGGATGTAAATGATTCGATAGTAGCATATGTCAATGAGCATTCAGATACTCTTACCGGCATATCAGTTGAAGAGGATACCATCCGCAAGTACAACTATCCTGAATATATTTCATCGCTCATAGGATACACAGGCAAGATATCTACCGACGAGTATAATGAGCTGTCAAAGGATGATGACTCATATACACAAAATGATATGGTAGGTAAGTCAGGCTTGGAGCAGTACTATGAGAGCTATCTGCGAGGCAAAAACGGTGAAAAACAGGTCTATGTAAACAATGTCGGTAAGATAAACGAGGTAATAAGTCAGGAGAATCCTGTTTCCGGAAATGATGTCTACTTAAGTATTGACATCAAGCTGCAGGAGGCCACATACAAGCTGTTAGAGCAGGAGATAGCCGGAATTGTTTACTCCAAAATAAAATCCGGTGAAATACCTATAACTGATGTTTACTTTGCACTGATCAACAACAATGTAGTTGACCTGACACATTTCAATGCATCAGATGCATCAGCAACTGAGCAGGCTATATACAATTCCTTCAGCGGTCAGCTGCAGGATGCATTATCCACTATTGACAGCGAGCTTGAAAGTGGTACCTCAGGCACTGCCTCCATGTCGGAGCAGACACTTGATTATTTTACATGTGTTATGTCAGTGCTAAACGATGATGGACTGCTGTTGAGCAAACAGATAGATACCTCTGATTCCACATATGCCTCATGGAAGGCAGGCACACTCTCACCGCGTGATTATCTCAAATACTGCATTTCAAAGCAGTGGATAGACATCACAAAGCTTGATGTGGACCAGAAGTATGCTGATTCAAGCGAGATTTACACAGCACTCTGCTCGTATATCAGGGATGCCATGACTGACAATAAAGACTTTGCCAAAATTATATACAAATATATGGTAAATTCCGGGGCGGTCACTGGACAGCAGCTGTGCCTTCTGCTTTTTGACCAGGGTGTACTCGATTATGACGATGCAACAGTAAGCAACATTGCCAATGGCTCCATCAGTCCATATGCATTTCTTATGGACAAAATAAACAACATAGAGATAACACCTGCACAGCTTGCCCTTGACCCATGTACAGGCTCCTGTGTCATAACTGATGTAAAGACAGGACAGCTAAAGGCTTTAGTCAGCTATCCGGGCTATGACAACAACAAGCTTGCAAACACTGTAGATGCTGATTACTACCAGTCTCTAAGAGAGGACAAGTCTAATCCACTATGGAATTATGCAACCCAGGAGCAGACTGCACCGGGATCTACCTTCAAGATGGTATCAAGCACCGCAGGTCTTGCCGAGGGAGTCATTGATACTTCGTCAAAGATTAATTGTACCGGAATATTTACAGAAATCAGCAATCAGCCAAAATGCTGGATTTATCCCGGAGCGCATGGTATGGACAATGTATCTGAAGCTTTAAGGGATTCATGTAACGTATTCTTCTACACAACAGGCTTCAGGCTTGCGAGCAAGGACACCGGTTCATATGACGATGAAAACGGTATGAAATACATACAAAAATATGCATCTATATACGGACTAGACCAGAAATCAGGTGTTGAGATAGTAGAAAAGACGCCGTCCATTGCCACACAGTATCCTGTTATGGCAGCCATCGGACAGAGTAATAACAACTTTACGACTATTTCTCTTTCAAGATATGTGACAGCAGTTGCTTCCGGAAAGCTTTATGACTATAAGCTGATGAACAAAATTGTGGATGCAGACGGCAAAACAGTCAAGCAGTATGATTCAAAATCAACTGATATATCAGGCACACTTACTCAAAGCCAGTGGGATGCCATCCATCAGGGAATGCGTATGGTGGTCGAAGACCTGCAT
>ULWB01059287.1_pt1 | contig 27724 bp, 25 predicted proteins | sample 1959891 | NCBI WGS metagenome assembly ULWB01 (sample SAMEA4835799, study PRJEB28245) | human gut metagenome | biome: gut microbiome; material: fecal sample | place: Denmark | collected 2008 | reverse complement strand
GCAAAGCACCGTAACCGCCGGTATTATCAGTGCCAAAGCACGTAATTTGGATGTGATTCCAAGCCAGTTCGCTATTGAGTCATTCATCCAAACCGATGCAGCGGTCAACCCCGGAAACAGTGGCGGTGCCTTGGTGAATACCCGCGGGGAACTGGTGGGTATCAATACGGTGATCAAATCGCCTACCGGTAGTTTTGCAGGTTACTCCTTTGCCGTGCCGACCTCAATCGTTAAAAAGGTGGTGGTCGACCTGAAAGAGTATGGTGTCGTGCAGCGTGCGCTGCTGGGCGTAACGGTTCAGGAGATCAACGAGAACTTTATTGAACAGCGTGGCAAAGAGACCGGTATTACCGAGTCGGGCGGTGTGTATGTCGTGGATGTTGACCCGGCAGGTGCTGGTCATGCAGCCGGCATTAAAGAGGGTGATGTAATTCTTGAAATCCAGGGGATTAAAATCGATAATTCGTCAAAACTGCTCGAGGAGATTGCCAGACATCGGCCGAACGATAAAGTGACCCTCAAAATAAAAAGAGGTTCAAATGTGAAACAAATCGATGTGGTTTTGCGTAATAGTTCAGGTAATACAGGAATCGTTAAGAGTAATGTGGTTGCCGCAGCAGATGCTTTGGGTGGCCGCTTCGCTGAGATCTCTGACCGCGCACGCAAGGAGCTGAAGATCGATGGCGGCGTGCAGGTTGTAGCTGTCAATGGCGACGGTATTTTGGCTCAGGCCCGTATCCGTCCCGGTTACATCATTACCGCAATCAACGATCGTCCGGTACGCTCGCTTTCGGATCTGAACCGGATCACTTCGAAAATTGAGTTTATCGAAGGTATCTATCCTGACGGTCGCGCAACCAGCTATTCGATCGTGGGTGAATAACCTGCTTCCTGTTCATGGGGAGAGGTTCTCCCCATGGGCAGGAAAGAATTAACAGGTTAATCAACAAGATAGCATGAGACAGTTAAAAATCACCAAGTCGATTACCAACCGCGAAAGCGCTTCGCTGGACAAATACCTGCAGGAGATCGGTAAGGAGGACTTGATCACCGTCGAAGAAGAGGTTGATTTGGCCCAACGTATCAAAAAGGGGGATAAAGAGGCCCTCGAGAAGTTGACACGTGCCAATCTGCGTTTCGTCGTGTCGGTGGCAAAGCAGTACCAGAATCAGGGTTTGTCACTGCCGGACCTGATCAACGAGGGTAACCTCGGTCTGATCAAAGCCGCGGAGAAGTTCGACGAGACGAGGGGATTCAAATTCATCTCCTACGCCGTATGGTGGATCCGCCAGTCCATTTTGCAGGCTCTGGCGGAACAGAGCCGAATCGTTCGACTCCCGTTGAACCAGGTGGGTTCATTGAACAAAATTAACAAGGCATTTGCCCGCTTTGAGCAGGAGCACGAACGTACTCCGTCGCCAGAAGAGTTGGCCAGCGAATTGGATATTCCAAAAGAGAAGGTGACCGATACGTTGCGTGTATCGGGACGTCATGTTTCGGTGGATGCTCCGTTTGCCGACGGAGAGGGTAACTCGCTGCTCGACGTATTGGTCAACACCGACTCGCCGATCGCCGACCGCGGATTGATCAATGAGTCGTTGAGTACCGAGGTGGAGCGTGCACTGGCAACATTGACCGATCGGGAACGTGATATCATCAAATACTTCTTCGGGATCGGTTGTTCGGAGATGACCCTCGAGGAGATCGGTGAGAAGTTCGGTCTGACTCGTGAGCGTGTCCGCCAGATCAAGGAGAAGGCGATCCGTCGGTTGCGTCACAGCACCCGGAGCAAATTGCTGAAATCTTATTTGGGCTAAAAGCTTTTGCCAATTCATTTCGGTAAGATGAATATAGAAGCAGAGCCATCCGTAAAGGGTGGCTCTGCTTTTTTTGTGTTGTAGGTTTGGCCTGTCTTGTGGGGCGTTAGGATGATGTGCCTAATGTCGGATGGAAACATCGTCAGGGGGTGGCGTTGTTCTGGGAAAGGAGAACGAAGCGGGTGGAAAAGCTCTGTGATGCCTCCTTTCGTTCATGGAATTCCCCGGAGTGTGAAATTCAGTAGCTTCCGGAAGCTATTCAGAAAAGACAGTAGGCCGATTGTTAGCGGCTATTGGAGGAGACTGTTAGTGTTCCTGTTTCGTATAATAAATAAAGGTTGGAACCGGTGAGGAGCCATAGAATAGATGCGGACCCTATTTTTCGTCGGGTGTGGAACCGGTCAGGCGAGCGATCCCTTCGGCGACCCGTTGCATCAACCATTTGGGGGTTGAGGTGGCTCCGCAGATACCGACGGAATGGCATCCCGTAAACCATTCAGGTTGTAGTTCGGTTTCGTCCTCGATATTGTAGGTGTGCGAATTGTTGGCCAGACAGGTCTGGTAAAGAACCTTGCCGTTGGAACTCTTTTTGCCGCAGACGAAAATGACCACATCGAACCGTTTGACAAACTCCTGCAGGTGAGGATTCCGGTTGGAAACCTGACGGCAAATGGTGTCGTGTACAGTGACGGTTGTCGGATCGGCTGCCCGTCGCATGATCTCCTCTTTGATCCGATTGAAGAGCTCGAGACTCTGAGTTGTTTGTGAAAGCAGATAGATCGGGCGGCTAAAATCGACTGAATCGAGATCTTCGATATGCTCTACCACCAGTGCATCGCCGTTGACCTGCCCGGTTAAACCCACCACTTCGGCATGCCCCCGTTTGCCAAGAATAACCACCTGGCCGTTACACTCCTCCATCTTGTGATGCGCCTCGATCACCACCTTCTGCAGATGGGCCACCACGGGACAGGTCGCATCGATAATTTTTAATCGGTATTTTCGGGCTTCGTCGTATGTGGTTGGGGGCTCGCCGTGTGCGCGTATCAACACGGTTTGACCTTCGAGTCGAGGAAAATCGGTGCGCGCAATGGTTTCGAGTCCCAGCGACTCCAGACGCTGTACCTCGACACGGTTGTGGACAATATCCCCCAGCGAATAGACCTTCTCGCCGCTGGCAAGCGACTCTTCCGCTTTAGTAATGGCTTTTACGACGCCAAAACAAAATCCCGATTTGTCATCGATCTCGATGTGCATGATTTCTTGTTTATTTATTGGAGGTGTAGAGGCTGATCCTGGTTGACCGTTTTTGTATCACCACCCTGCGAATTTGTTGTGAAGGAGCTGGCAATGCTCCTTAAAATGCATTAACGGGTGAGGCGGTCGATCTGTTGCATGGCCCAATCGATCTCCTGTTCGATGGTCATGTGGCTGTTGTCGAGCACAATGGCATCTTCGGCTTGGCGCAATGGACTGATAGCACGCGTCTGATCGGCATGGTCGCGCTCCCGCAGATTCTGCAACACCTCTTCGAGGGTGATCCGAATCCCCTTGGCGGTCAGCTCTGCATATCGGCGCTCAGCCCGGATCATCGGGTCCGCTGTCATGAAAATCTTGAGTTCGGCCTTTGGGAACACCACTGTACCAATGTCTCGACCATCCATGACAATCCCCTTCTGCTCTCCCATCTGTTGCTGAAGTCGCACCAATTGTTCGCGAACCGCTCCGATACTGCTGATCCGGCTGACGTTGTTGCTCACTTCCACGCTGCGGATCTGCTCCTCGACATTTTCACCGTTCAGGTAGATGTCGCTTGCACCGCGTTGCGGGTTGAAGCGAAACGCAATGTCGGTTTGAGGCAGCAGGGCAATCAGTTGTTGTTCGTCAATGCGATCGGGATGGATAGCGCCGTGACGGAGCCCTTGCAAGGTGACAGCACGGTACATGGCACCGGTGTCGATAAAGATATATCCGATACGGGCTGCCACTTCACGGGCAAAAGTGCTTTTGCCGCACGAGGAGAAGCCGTCAACTGCAATGATGATCTTTTTACGGTTGGGGGACGATTCCATGAACGGGAACTTGAATGTGGATAAATATCGATAGAATGGCCACTGCGCCGAGCACTACAATGACCGCTCCGGTTACGCGGTTGATCCAAAGCAGATGTCTTGGGCGGAACCGCTTGCGCAGCAGACTTACACAAAACGTGAGGGTGAACCACCACAGCGAAGCCCCGCTCAATACGCCGAGAATCATGACCATGCCGTCGAAGAATCCGATTCCGTCGTAACTGATTCCCCAGGCGGCAAACAGTGCGACAAAAATCAGAATGAAGGCCGGATTGGTCAGCGTGATAAAAAAGACCGAAAGGTAATCGCTCCAGAGACTCCCTTTGCCGGCCCGGTTGCGACGGATCTGCACGGCTGGATTTTTCAGAAAGATCGTCATGCCGACAATGATCACGGAGATTCCACCGAGAGCTTTCAGAATGGCGATGTAGTTTTCGATGAAGGACATCACCACGGTGAGGGAAAAAAGCGCAATGGTGGCAAAAATCGAGTCGGCCGTTGCAGCGCCCAACCCCGAAACAAATCCCGAACGGTGGCTTTTGCTCAGGGTGCGTTGGATGCACATGACCCCAATCGGTCCCAGCGGAATCGATGCGACCAGTCCGATGACAAAACCTTTCAGCAGTGCTATAAACTCCATATCGCAGTAAGAGAGTGGTATGGGCGTGTTCTTCACCCTGTAATGAGGTACAAAAATAGTAAATATAATCTATCTTTGCACGAAATCGATCCGAGAGATGACCAAACGAATCCTATATGCGCTGAGCAGTGCCGTCTTGTTGGCATTACCGTGGATGGGCGCTCCTGCCATAACGCTGTTGGTGGCTTTTGTACCGTTGTTGATGTTGCAGCAGCAGTTGGCTGACGAGGCTGCTGCCCGGAGTGCGGTTCCCGTTAAGCGAGCCGGCAAACAATCTAAGGCACACAAAGACAGCCCGTCTCAGGCAGACGGAGCGTCCAAGCAGACGCAAAAACGTGGATTAGCCCTGAAGGCTGATTCACACAAAAATATCGCCAAAGATGCCGATTCCGCTGCCGGAAAAAAACGGAGCGCAAAAACGGGAACAAAGGGACAGTCAACGAAAACTACCAACAAACGTCGGTTGCGTAGTCCGCGCTTATGGCCCTATCTGGTGTTGACCTTTGCCCTTTGGTGGTTGTTGACCACTTGGTGGGTGGCCAATGCGGCAGTGGTCGGAGTCGTGGCTGCCACCGTGGTCGGGACGCTGCTCAACGTCGTCGCCTTTATGATCTATCATGCAGTTTGGCGGCGTGCTCCCCGTGCACTGGCCTATACCCTCTTTGTCGCTGCCTGGATTGCCTATGAATATCTGTATATCGGCGGCGAAATCTCCTTCCCGTGGCTGACACTTGGAAATGGCTTCGCTCACGATGTCAAATTGATTCAATGGTACGAATATACCGGAGTGCTGGGCGGTTCGTTGTGGGTGTTGCTCTGCAATCTGCTGATCTACGAGGCCTGGAAACGACGTCACCAGTGGCGTAGTTGGGTGGCGCCCGTCGTGGCCGTGGTGGTGCCGATTGTGGTGTCGTTAATCCTCTATTACCGTTACGAAGAGCCGAATCAGACGGCAACCGTCGAGGTGGTACAGCCCAATTTCGACCCCTATACCGAAAAGTTTGTGACCAACGAACAGCAGCAGACCAACATCATGTTGTCACTGATGGCCGAAGCTCCTGCCGACGTCGATCTGATTGCTTTGCCTGAAACGGCGTTCGGGTCGATCAGCGATCTGTGGGAGTCGATGATTCCGCTTTCACCCCAGGTGCGGGCCGTACGAACCTTGTTGACTGAAAAGTATCCGGAGGCCGGCGCAATCTGCGGAGCCTCGACCTTCAAGCAATACCCCGATGCGGCAAGTGCAACCTATACGGCACGCAGTAATGGTACCCTCTGGTATGATATTTTTAACAGTGCGCTGTCAATCGATAGCAGTCGTCGTGTGGGAATCCATCATAAGGCCAAATTGGTGATCGGGGTCGAGATGATGCCCTACTATCGTTGGATCAAAAAGTTCGATTGGCTGATGACCGATCTGGGGGGAATCGCCGGACAGATCGGAGTGGGCGAGGTGCGTCGGGTCTTTACCACCCCCAAAGGTATTCGATATGGGGCGGCGATCTGTTATGAGTCGGTCTATGGCGAATACTTTACCGAATTTGTCCGCAACGGAGCCCAAATGATGTGCATCATTACCAATGACGGTTGGTGGGGAGATACGCCCGGCTATCATCAACACTTCTCGTATGCCCGATTGCGGGCAATTGAGACCCGTCGTAGTATTGCACGTAGTGCCAACACCGGTATTTCGGGTTTTATTAATGCCCGTGGAGATGTCGGTCAGACACTGGGTTGGAATCAGCGGGGAGCACTGACGGCTCAAGTCGGTCTGAATGATGAACTTACCTTCTATACCCGTTATGGTGACCTGATCGGTCGAATCAGCTGGTATGTGTTTGCGCTGTCGCTGCTCTACTTCATGGCCTATCGCGTGCGCAAGCGGAGCCATCTGAATGATTGATAAGCGGTTTTTTGTGCAATAAGGCAAATTGTAATGTAACACAACCGGCAGGGTGAGGAATGTTGTTGACCTGTTGAACGCCATACAATGATCGGGAGCGGTTTGGAAAAATGCCTGTTGAGATTGCGAGAAATAGTATCAATCCTCCCGTAAAAGAAAAAGTGTAACGAAATGACCTATACTGAAACACTCGATTTTCTATATCATTCGCTTCCTGTTTTCCAGCATATTGGGGGAGGCGCGTATAAACCCGGATTCGATAACATTGTGGCTCTGGAAAAGGAACTCGGTGATCCGCACCGCCGATTCAGGAGTGTCCATGTGGCCGGGACCAACGGCAAGGGGTCGGTGTCCCATATGGTAGCGGCTGTGCTGCAGGCTGCCGGGTATCGTACTGGCCTCTTTACCTCGCCGCACCTGAAAGATTTTCGCGAGCGGATCAAGGTTAACGGTCAGATGATTTCCGAAGAGGAGGTGATCAATTTCGTAGAACAACATCGGGAGGCGATCGATCGGATTCAACCCTCATTCTTTGAAATCACCACGGCCATCGCCTTTGATCACTTTGCCCGTCAGCAGGTCGATGTGGCGGTCATTGAGGTGGGTATGGGCGGCCGACTCGATTCGACCAATGTGATCCGTCCGTTGGTCAGCGTCATCACCAACATCAGTTGGGATCATGCCCAGTTCCTGGGCGATACGCTCGAAAAAATTGCCGGCGAAAAGGCCGGGATTATCAAGGAGATGACCCCCGTAGTAATCGGCGAGAGTCAGATCGAGAGCCAGTTGACCTTTATTACCCGAGCCAAGGAGTGTAGTGCTCCGATCCTGTTTGCCGATCAGCTCTATCGGGTGGTGGACCGGCAGTATGTGGGTGAAAATCTGCAACAGTTTACGATCGAAAATCGTCTGGACGGTGAAACATTTACGTTGGCTGTCGATCTGTTGGGCGATTATCAGCGCAAGAATATTTTAACGGCACTGACCACCCTGGACGTGTTGAACGGGTCGGGCGGATTGACACTGCCTCGGGAAGCGGTTGCACGAGGATTGGCCTCGGCAGCGGCGACGACCGGGCTGTTGGGGCGTTGGCAGGTGGTCAATCGGGCTCCGTTGACCGTCTGTGATACCGGACACAACGAAGGAGGCTTGCGCGAAACCATGGCACAGATTGCACGCCAACACTACCGCAAACTCTATATGGTTTTGGGATTTGTTGCCGATAAGGATTTGGATAAAGTATTCCCCTTATTGCCCACAGATGCCCACTATATCTTTACTCGTGCCGGCATCGAACGGGCACTCGACGAAAAGATCTTGGCCCAGCGTGCTGCGGCATACGGTCTGCAGGGAGAGACGGTTCCGAACGTGGCTGATGCCGTGAAACGTGCACGAGAGTTGGCCACCCCAGAGGATATGATCTACATCGGAGGCAGTACCTTTATTGTGGCGGAATTTTTATAATAGTTCGGGCGCCGCTGAGTATCTTGGGGAGGGAAGCCGTGAGAAGGGTAACTCTCTCGAAATAGAAAAGATGCCAAACAGTTTGATTTCGGAGTTTGGCCGGTTGGCAAGGTCTGGTAGATGTAGATGAGGGATCGATCGGAGCGGTAAGGACGGAATGTCGAGTTTCGCCCCTCAACATGCGGTCTGCATCGGACAAAGCGGTGGAAAAGGCGACAGGAAGAGCCCGAAATTGCAGGACATGCTGAAATTTTTCTAACTTTGTCAGAATAATGCAGTTTGACACTGAACAGTCTGTGCAGGACTAGACGCAAAGTGTAGCGAACCATTTAGTAAATACTGATATACATTACAATAGATTTCATTCGATGGATTTTGTAGAAGAACTCAAGTGGAGGGGCATGTTGCATGATATGATGCCCGGAACCGAAGAGCAACTCGCCAAAGAGATGACGACCGCCTATGTGGGTATTGACCCCACTGCCGATTCTTTGCATATCGGCCATCTGGTCAGCATCATGATTCTGAAACATTTTCAACGTTGCGGCCACAAACCGATCTTTTTGATCGGAGGTGCGACCGGCATGATCGGTGACCCGTCGGGTAAATCGCTCGAGCGTAACCTGCTCGACGAAGAGACCCTGCGCCACAATCAAGAGGCGATCAAACGCCAATTGAGCCACCTGGTCGATTTCGAATCGGATGCCCCCAATGCAGCCGAAATGGTCAACAACTACGACTGGATGAAAAATTACTCGTTCCTCGAGTTCATCCGCGAAATCGGCAAGTGCATTACCGTCAATTACATGATGGCGAAGGATTCCGTCAAAAAACGCTTCAATGGCGAAGGTGACGGTATGTCGTTTACCGAATTTACCTATCAGTTGGTTCAGGGAACCGACTTTCTGCACCTCTATCAGCATAAAAACTGCAAATTGCAGATGGGCGGTTCAGATCAGTGGGGCAACATCACCACCGGTACCGAATTGATCCGTCGTAAATTGGGTGGTGAGGCCTACGGCTTGACCTGCACGTTGATCAAAAAGGCTGACGGTACCAAATTCGGTAAAACCGAGTCGGGAAATGTTTGGCTCGATCCACGCTATACCTCGCCCTATAAATTCTATCAGTTCTGGCTCAATGTCAGCGATGAGGATGCCGAGCGTTACATCAAGATCTTTACGATGCTCGACAAGGAGACGATCGAAGAGCTGATTGCAGCACACCGCGAGGCTCCGCACCTGCGTGAATTGCAAAAACGTCTGGCCAAAGAGGTTACCTGCATGATTCACTCCGAAGAGGAGTACAACAAGGCGGTTGAGGCATCAAGCATTCTGTTCGGTAATGCTACGGCAGAGGCGTTGCGCCATCTCGATGAGCAGACCTTCTTGCAGGTGTTTGAGGGTGTGCCTCAGTTCGAGGTGCCGGCATCGGCGCTCGAAGAGGGTATCGGATTTATCCAGCTTTGCACGGAACAGGCTGCCATCTTCCCGTCGAAAGGAGAGGCCCGCAAGCTGATTCAGGGTGGAGGTCTCTCGCTCAATAAAGAGAAGGTCACCGCGATCGATGCCACAGTGACCAAAAAGGACCTCATCTCTGGTAAATACCTGTTGATCCAGAAGGGTAAGAAAAACTACTTCTTGATCATTGTAAAATAGTTCGGTTTCGAGGCTGTCCGATTCTGGCAGCCTCGAAATCTGTTTTTTAACGCTGTTTTTGTCTCCCCGATTCGGTCTGTTCTTGAGGGGGCATGCACGGCAGAAACAGAACATAGGTGCGGGGATGGGCTGTATTGTAGTTGCAGTTGCAGTTCCAGTTCAAGGCTCGCTTAGCACTTGTTTCGCTCCAAGAGTACCGCGAATTTATACACCGAAATTAATCTGTCACAAGAATAAATATCAGACGTTATGACTCTTATCAAACCCGTTGGTTACCACAATCTGCTCGGTAATGCCGAAAATACCGAAAAAGCCATCAAACATGTCAAAGATATGTTTCAGGAGAACCTGGCGGCACAGTTGGTACTGTTACGCGTAACGGCTCCGATGGTGGTGCTGACCGGTACCGGTATCAATGACGATTTGAATAGTGTCGAACGTCCCGTTTCGTTTCCTATCCGTGCTATGGGGGAGCGGCGTGCCGAAGTGGTGCACTCGTTGGCCAAATGGAAACGGCTCAAACTCGGGGAGATGGGCGTGAAACCCGGTCGAGGAATCTATACCGATATGAATGCCCTGCGCCCTGACGAAGATCTCGATAACCTTCATTCACTCTATGTCGATCAGTGGGACTGGGAGCGGGTGATTACAGCCGAAGATCGTAATGTCGCCTTCCTGAAAAAGATGGTCAATCGGATTTATGAAGCCATCAAGGTGACCGAAAACAAACTCTACGTCGAGTTCCCGCAGATCGAACCCTTCTTGCCGGAAGAGATTCACTTTATTCATGCCCAGCAGCTGTTGGATCTGTATCCCAACCTCTCACCCAAAGAGCGCGAAAACGAGATCGTCAAGAAATATGGAGCTGTCTTCGTGATCGGTATCGGAGGAGAGCTCTCCAACGGTGAGGTGCACGATGGCCGTGCCGCTGACTACGACGACTGGAGTACACCCAATGAGGAGGGCTATAACGGTCTAAACGGGGATATTCTGTTGTGGAATCCCGTGTTGCAGAGTGCATTCGAGGTGTCGAGTATGGGAATCCGTGTCGATGCAAAGGCGTTGCGTCACCAGTTGGCAATACGGGGACAGGAGTACAAGAGTGAACTCTACTTCCATCGAAAACTGTTGGCAGGCGAACTGCCACTGACCATTGGTGGAGGTATCGGACAGTCCCGCCTATGTATGTACCTGCTTCGAAAGGCCCACATCGGGGAGATTCAGTGCAGTATCTGGCCCGAATCGATGCGCGAAGAGTGTCACGCAGCTGGAATTGATCTGGTATAGTGGAGGCCTGAAGTTTTCTGCCGGAGTTCCGTTCCCCGTTGTTTGACGGTTGCGACTGGATACAGGGTAGGCGATTTCGACAAAACAGATACAAATAGCAGCAGCGGCAAACATCAGTTTGCCGCTGCTGCTTTATTTAGGGTTATCCCGCTATACATGGACGGAAGGATTGGTAAAGAAAAAGCCTCCGGTGCCATTTGCTTGACAGAGCAGGCGAATTAGGTACAAAGGCTGTAGGCAAGGGTAGCACAGCAGGCAAGAGTAGAGGTGCAGCGCAGGTGTGTCAGCCGTTGCCGTTATCTTGTTTTGTGGTGAATGGGGATGGCTTTGGTCTTCTTTTAGGCCCAACCTGAAGTAGAAGGTTTTTTTAGGACCCTCCCTTTTCCCCAATGGAGCGTATGTCAAGCCAACACTGCAAATTCTACTCCTCGTCGTCATCGGAGTAGGCGAGGGTGTCCATCAACGAGTCGATCTCCCGACGTTCACGTTTGGTGGGACGCCCCATCCCCCGATCCCGCTGTACGAAGATCGTCTCTCGCGGTACGTTCAGTTTGTTCAGCTCTGTTGCGGGCGTCAGATCCTCCATATAGGTGGGGACGTTTTTTGCCCCCTGCCGGCTGGAAACCAGCGCCAATACCCGATAGGTATAGGTGACGATCGTCTTGCGAACCGTTATCGTATCTCCCGGCTTCACTTCACGCGAAGGCTTTGTGTAGCTGCCATTGATGGTGACCCGGTTGGTACGACACGCCTCCGCTGCATCGCTACGTGTCTTGAAAACCCGCACCGCCCAAAGCCATTTGTCTATTCTAACCGATTCGTCCATCTCTCGTTATCTGTAAGAATTGCGTTTATTATCTCGGACTCCAAGCCCCCACCCGTCGGTATCCGAAAATTTTTATTGGATCATTCCTGGTGTTGCCTCTCTGTAACCGGTTTATCGGTAATGGGGAATAAAAGGTTTGCTGGGGCAATTGGGGCCCAATCAAAGAAGACTTTCCTAAAGAAGTTTTCTCTGTTCCCTTCTCTGCTGTGTTTTCTTCCCTGCTGCATCCCCTTCTTCCTTCCCTGTTTCCCTCTTCCCCTTTTCTTCCATCAACAGCTGGTTGATGCTTGCGCCTGATTGGGGCAGAGAGGGCCTGCGAAGGGGCTTCAGGTTAAGCGTTGTTGAATTGGTTCATCGTCCGTTCCAGACCGATCGTCCCGAAGGCCTTGATCGCCTCCGCTGCCACCTGGGTCCGCTCCGGAAGCGCTGCAGCCTCCTCGTCGGTCCAATGGCCCAACACATAATCGACCTGCATCCCCTTGGAAAAATTGCCGCCAATCCCGAACCGCAAACGGGCATATGCCGTTGTGCCTAACAGCTCGGCAATGTTTTTCAGACCGTTGTGTCCTCCATCGCTCCCTTTGGCCCGAATCCGTATCGTCCCGAATGGCAACGCAATGTCATCCACAACGACAAAAACATTCTCCAACGGAATCTTCTCGGCCTGCATCCAGTAACAGACCGCCTTCCCACTCAAATTCATGTAGGTGGAGGGCTTCAACAAAATAAACGTGCGCCCTTTGAACTTCATCTCGGCTACAGAACCGTATCGCTGAGCGCTAAAAATAGTATTGGACGCCTCTGCTAAAGCGTCCAATACCTTGAAACCTATATTGTGACGGGTCTCAGTGTATTCGGCACCGATGTTGCCCAGTCCAACAATCAGATATTTCATTGTGCAGTTTGTGTTGAGGTGGCCGCCGTTGCGTTACTTCTCGCAGCCACCGTTACAACTCCCCTGATTATTTGGTTGCAGTTGCAGCAGCACCCCTTGCAGCACGAGTCATCTTAACGGCGCATACAGCGGTGGTTGCAGGAGTCAACAGGGTGATGTTATCGTAGTGCAGATCGCCAACGAAGATGCTCTTGCCCAAACCCAGTGAAGATACATCAACCAACAACTCGTCAGGCAGATTCTCCATGGTTGCACTGATGCGGAGTTTACGTTTGCTCAGGATCAATTTACCACCCTGTTTTACACCCTCAGACGAACCGGTCAAACGTACCGGAACATCAATGGCAATCGGTTTGCCCGGAATTACATGGTAGAAATCGATGTGCAATACGGTATCATTAACGGGATGGTACTGTACCTCACGCATTACACCAACCTCTTTCTGACCGTCGATGTCGAACTCAACGAGGTATGATTGCGGAGTGTAGAGCAGAGGTTTGAGCGCGCGTGCGTCTACTGAAAAGTGGATTGTCTCGCCACGACCATAAATGGTGCAGGGTACCATTCCCTCTTTACGAATGCTTTTGCTCTCTTTTTTGCCGAAAGCGTTACGTTTTACGCCGGCAATTTTAATTGTTTCCATACTGTTTTGATTGTTAAAAGGTTTTTACGGCGCTACTCAGAAACGGGACAAGAGAATGAACCCGCCTCCCCATCGGGCCGTTTCGAAGCGCAAAGATAGGACGAATTACCGAAAAATGAAAAAATTACGGGAAATTTTCCGCCGGGTGTTTTGCAGTTTCTCAATTTTCGTTACCTTTGCACCACTTTCGTAAAGACGAATGCAGGTTCTTACCACTTCTCCGACAATTTAAAGAATTTTATTAATTTGTTTGGAGATTATGTTCAGACGCTTTATCTTTGCACCGAAGTTTTAGGTTCATTTAGGTTAGTAGTTAGTTTTAGGTTAGTAGAAGGAAGGCATACAGCTCAGGGAATCCCCCTACTGGATTGTCTTTCCTTTGAAATTAAAACTCCGAACTTCACTCTCGGCTGCTCACAGATAATCAAGCCCAGATGGTGAAATTGGTAGACACGCTACTTTGAGGGGGTAGTGCCGGTTTACGGCGTGCAAGTTCGAGTCTTGTTCTGGGCACCAATCCGCGGAGTTCCGCAAAAGGCAATTAGCCATTTTTGTTCTGAAAATTTTGTTGAAAAAATAAGCCCAGGTGGCGGAATAGGTAGACGCGCACGTTTCAGGTGCGTGTGCCGCAAGGCGTGCAGGTTCGATTCCTGTCCTGGGCACTCAAAACCCCGCTGAACTTGTGTTCAACGGGGTTTTATTGTTTTTAGACGTCGAGAGATTGGTAACCTTTCCCAAGGGCTATTCCGCTATGTCGGTTTGTCTTCTTCTTCAAAAAAAAAGGTTGGCTACCCATCTTTTTTCTTTTCAACCATCGATGCGATATGCGGCTCTATTTGGTGCCCGAATCTAAGGATTCCGAAGATGGATCGGGGAGATCGCGGAGAATCTTTAACGACTGAAGAGCCAACGGAAATCCAATGTATGGCAGGCATTGAATCACGGCTGCTGTCAATTGTTCACGGCTGTTCCCGATCTTGAGATTGCCCAACGCATGGGCCTGCAATTGCGGTGTTGCCCCCATTGTGGTCAGGATGCAGTAGATCAGCAGTTCGCGTTGTGCTACATTCAAACCGGTCCGGGTATAGAGGTCTCCGAAACAGTATTCGGTGAGAAACCGTGCAACATCTTCACCCATCCCAGCGGGCAGTGGAGCCATGGCTTGAGCAATCTCGTCTCCATAAATGGGATACTGGATCGCTTTCCCGCGTTCGAAGCGCTCCTCTTCGGAAACGTTGTCCTGCTTGTCGAGAGGCAAGGCAATCCCTCGCTCAACAAAAACTTCGTTGATCGTCGCTACCGCATTGAGCGTTTTGGGAAAACCAATAAACGGAGCACACTGATATACCGCTTCGCGTAATTCAATCGGGGTGACCCCGACGTTTAGTGCAGCCCCGGCGTGTGCTTTGAGTTGCGGTAGGGTTTGCATGACGGTCAATACCGTGCAGGTGATCAACTCTCGACTCTCGTGATCAAGAGAGCCCGTGGCGAAAATATCTCCGAAGATAAATTTCTGTAAAATATCCATCAATTCCGGATCGCTTCCCTCTCCGGTGAGGGCTTCGCCTTGAAATAGGAGTTGGTAATTGGCTTTGCAGCGGTTAATTCTGTCCATCTTGTTTGGTGTGTTGGGTTCTGCCTGATGTTGTGCATATAAGGATCCTGTGGTGAAGAGCAGAACAAGAGACAATAATATGGGTTTCATCGGTTGCAAGAATATAATAGTTGAAGTTTGGAAAATCGCTCATCGGATGGCAGACGACCTGTTTTGGTGGTCAGTACTACCGGATGGAACAAGTATGTTTCTCTTTACCTGCAATAATGCCACTTGAGGCGATCGGTTGCAAAATGGGGGCGTTGATGCTTAGGAAAAGCTGCTCCGAACCATAACAAAGTATGGTTTAATGGTTAGTCCCAATGTTGGCCTCGTTGTGGTAATGTTGCTCTTGGTGTCCGGATATAGCCTCGGGCCAATATTTTCGTAGATCACGACGGCCAGAGTAGAGCTTTCCCAGTAACCCTTTCCAATTTCCGATGTGCCGCCTTCTTTCCGCTCCTTTCATGAAGGGGAAATGCATTCCCCTGACTCATGCTCTGTGCGTCGTGGGGATAGTGGCTGTTGTTGTGGCTTGTTGCCTGCAGTATCTTGTAGAGCTATGCTTGACGGCATAGCGCTCAAACCATGAACATGGATGCCTGGTTGCCACTCTCTTTTGCCCCCTCTCTCACCTCAATTGTCGCGATGGCTTGTGTGCAAAAGGGTGGATGGCGGTGTGCACAATGGCATTTACGCTTCGCGGGTAACTCGCAGACGGAACTCTTTTGGGGTACACCCCTCCATCCGCTTGAAGAAGCGTACAAAATGTTGCGGATATTGGAATCCCAAGGATTCGGCCACCTGTTTGATGTTCTTGTCCGGATCCATCATCTGCTCCTTCGCTCTGCCGAGCATCTTCAAGTGAATGTACTCTTGAGCCGTTTTGCCAGTCTGCTGTTTGACCAGATCTCCGAAATAGTTGGGCGACAGGCAGACCTTGTCGGCAAAGAAACGGACGGTCGGAATCCCCTCGACCATCGCCTGATCCGAGTCGAGATACTCGTCGAGCAACCGCTCAAAACGGGCCAACGTGTCGTGGTTGAGGTGTTCACGCGTAATGAACTGCCGTTCGTAAAACCGCATGCAGTAGTTTAGCAGTACTTCTATGTTCGAAACAATCAACGATTTGGAAAAACGATCGATCGGATGCTGTAACTCCAGCTCGATCTTGTCCATGTAGTCCTGGATAATCACCCGCTCTTGCGGAGAGAGGTGTAGGGCTTCGTTGGAGGTGTAGGAGAAAAACGAATACTGTTTGATCTTTTGAGCCAACGGCGTACGGTAGAGAAATTCCGGGTGGAAAAGTAATCCGATTGCTTTGGGTGTCGTGCCGTTCTCAACCGGCTGGATCTCGACGGTCTGACCCGGCGCAAAGCTGACAACCGTGTCGTCGTCGTAATCATAAACCGTCTTGCCGTAGTTGATTTTACACCCGTAAGTCTGCTTTAAAAACATGGCATAAAAACCGAAAACCATCCGGTGGGGTTCTTGTCGACCCGTGCCGTCGAAATGGACAATACCCACCAAAGGGTGACGGGTCTCAATCCCGAAAAAACGATTATATTGATCGATGGTATCTGCTTGGACTAACTCCATGGTGCTTCGATTTTTGGTTTGAGACAAAGAAATACAATTCCGGTCGATAATAAAAATTTATCCTGACAGAAAAGAGAATTGAGGTAAGTTTATCCGTGATATGGGTAGGTTGCTGATTGTCACCGTACTGAACGGCCGGATAAAACCGTAATCGGGGTAGTTCCATCTGCAAACAGGGTACCGTGTGCCCCATGCAAAATCACTACTTTAGCAATCAAACAAAAGGCTTTTATTTTATTGGTATTTTATTGGGGAAAGCCTTCTGGTGATTAATCAAAGTAAATTCGGTTAACAAGAATAATTCAATAAAAATATGGCAGACGCAGCTACAATCATTGAAAGAATGCGCAACGGTGAACTGATCCTGGAGAGTGATCCGGATTATCCGTTGTTGTATGAAGAGTTTGAAAAAACCATGAGCCTGGTCGGCAAACTCAATGCCGGCTACCATACGGCCGATGAGGTTCGGGCTCTGCTGGAACAGATCTGGGGTCAAAAGCTCGATCCAACCGTCAGAATGTTTCCACCCTTTTATACGGCTTTCGGCAAATTGACTAAGGTTGGCAAAGGGGTGTTTGTCAACTTTGACTGCACCTTTTTGGACCGTGGCGGTATTACGCTCGATGATGATGTCTTTATCGGCCCCAACGTTAAGCTGATTACGGAAAACCATCCGGAGGACCCTGCCTTGCGTCGGAATGTCTATACCCGCCCGATTCACTTGAAACGCCGGGCTTGGATCGGGGCCGGAGCGACCGTGTTGCCCGGAGTGACCGTCGGTGAGAACTCGATTGTGGCAGCAGGGGCCGTCGTAACCAAAGATGTGCCCGACAACACCATTGTGGCCGGAGTGCCGGCCCGCGTGCTGCGATCCATTAAACAGGGATAGATTATGGGTAACTACCGCTGGATGATCGCGCTGTTGCTGTTGGGTGGAACGCTGGGGCTTACGGCCTGTTCTGAGGATTCGTTGACGCAGGATCCGGTAACCGGCCCCTCTACGACTGAAGATGACAATAGTGATGAGAATAGTGAAGAGAATATCGAATCCATAACCTCTCAGACGATGAGAATCGAGATTGGAAATCAAACCTTTACAGCCACTTTGGCCGACAATGAGGCCGCAGCAGCATTCCTGGCGCTGTTGCCAATGACGGTGACCATGAATGAACTCAACGGCAATGAAAAGTATTGTAATCTGGCATCGGACCTGCCGACCGCAAGCTATCGTCCTGGAACAATCCGCAGTGGCGATATTATGTTGTACGGTTCGGATTGTGTAGTGCTGTTCTACGAGACCTTCTCCAGCTCGTACAGCTATACCCGTATCGGACAGGTGGACGATCCGACCGGATTGGCTGCTGCAGTGGGTACAGGACGTGTGACGGTAACCTTTACGGCCCAAGAGTAGGACCCAGTTGATGAGATGAGTATGAACCGTAAATAACAGATGCGGTATGAAACGAAAATTTATTGTAAAAAGTTTGCTCTTGTTGGGCGTGATGGCTGTGGGCTCCACGGTGACTGCCCAAACCGGAGAGACAACGAAAATGGCTATGGAAAAGTTGAAATTGACGCAAGAGTGGGATAAAACCTTCCCGCAAAGTGATAAGGTGAGTCACCGCAAAGTGACCTTTACAAATCGCTACGGCATTACGTTGGCGGCTGATCTCTATAAGCCGGTCGGGGTGGAGAGTCCGCTGCCGGCGATTGCCGTGAGCGGTCCTTTCGGGGCGGTGAAAGAGCAGGCTTCAGGCCTCTATGCACAGACGTTGGCTGAACAGGGTTTTCTGACCCTCGCTTTTGACCCCTCCTACACGGGTGAAAGCGGTGGACAACCCCGAAATGTGGCCTCTCCGGATATCAATACTGAAGATTTTTGTGCCGCCGTAGATTTCCTCTCGACCTGCCCGGAGGTTGATCCGGACAAAATCGGTATTTTAGGCATATGCGGTTGGGGCGGTATGGCCATCAATGCAGCGGCCATCGATACCCGCATCAAGGCCACTGTTGCGGTGACCATGTACGACATGAGCCGGGTGAGTGCCAACGGCTATTTCGACTCCATGGATGCCGACGCCCGCTACCAGTTGCGTTGTCAACTGAACGCCCAGCGAACCGCAGATTTCCGCAACGGTACCTATGTGCGGGCCGGCGGAGTGGTCGATCCTCTGCCGGAAGATGCACCGCAGTTTGTCAAGGACTATCATGCCTACTATAAAACGCCACGCGGTTACCACAAACGTTCACTTAACTCCAATGCGGGATGGAACGCTACCTCTTCGCTCTCGTTTATCAACATGCCGCTGATGAGTTACAGCGATGAAATTCGCAGTGCTGTGCTGATTGTGCATGGCGAGTTGGCCCACTCCCGTTATTTCGGTGAGGATGCCTTCAAACGCCTCAAAGGCGATAACAAAGAGCTGTTGATCGTTCCGGGAGCCAGCCATACCGATCTGTACGATAACCGGGATAAAATTCCGTTCGATCGGATCGTACGCTTCTTTCAGAAATATCTGTAAGCACTCTAAGTCAATGGGCTTTGACCCGTCACCAAGTGTTGGAACGGTGCAAATGATAATGATAGAGATGTAGCAGAACCGTACTTGATTTGGAGAATTGTCAATAGTAATCTGTCCCTGCAAATATAGAACGTTTTATCCAAGGGGAGGAGTGCCTAATGATTTGGGCACTCCTCCCATTTTTATTGTTGATTGATGCGCTCGACTGAAGGTCACAAGCTCTTTCTGACGAGCTGAACCCATATACCCCAACTTCTATGCACCATATCCCCGAGATTTATAAAAATGGTCCCAAAAGGGCTCTAAACAGTTTCTGACCAGGATTCTTGCAGGCCTGATAAATACTGTATTTCGGTTACATTATGCCTGTTTTGGTTGAAAGTTGCAGGAGAATTGGACATTTTTATGCGAAAAAATGCATATATTTGTTTGAAATTGTGGATGGTTGGCGTATCTGTTTGAGGGTGTGCGTTTTTGATGAAAAATCCCCAGCATTCAGATGGTCCGACCTCTTTTGTAATAGAGAACTCTAACCCATGATCCAAATTGGAAAAACGCTGCATCTGTCTGAGGTGGAGCAGATCCTGTTCGCAAACCAACAGATCGAACTCGATAAACAGATGCTTCAGGAAATTGACGAATGCTATCGCTTCCTCGTTCATTTCGCTTCCGATAAGGTGATCTACGGTATCAATACTGGCTTCGGTCCAATGGCTCAGTATCGTGTGGACGACAATGACCTTAAAGCCCTCCAGTATAACATTATTCGCAGCCATGCAACCGGCGCAGGCGACCCATTGTCCGTGGTGTGTGTGCGTGCTGCAATGATTGCCCGTATGCAGACCTTCGCTCAGGCACGTTCGGGTGTCCATACCGAAGTTATTACCCTGTTGGCCGAAATGCTCAATCGTCATATTACGCCCGTCGTCCCCCGTCACGGTAGCGTGGGTGCCAGTGGCGACCTGGTGCAGCTGGCCCATATCGCCTTGGCGATGATCGGCGAAGGGGAGGTCTTTGTGCCCGATGAGACGGGTGCCCTCGTGCGGCGTCCAACCTCCGAAGTGTTTGCCCAGCAAGGATTAAATTCATTAAAAGTCTATCAGCGTGAGGGGTTGGCCATCACCAACGGTACGGCCGTAATGACCGGTATCGGTTTGGTGAATCTGATCGAGGCCGAACACCTGTTGAACTATGCTGTGCTGACATCGGTGTTGATGAACGAGATCGCCTCTTCGTACGACGATTTCCTGGCGGCCGAACTCAACGTGATGAAGCTGCACGTCGGACAACGGACCATCGCGGCAGCGATGCGTCAGGCTGCCTGCGGCAGCCAACGGTTGCTCAAACGGGAGGTTGAACTCTACCATCGTCATACGGAGGCGCAGTTTACCCATAAAGTGCAGCCCTATTACTCATTGCGCTGCACGCCGCAGATCCTGGGTCCGATCTTCGATACGATCCGTCGGGCAGAACAGGTGGTCGTTGATGAACTCAATTCGGTGGATGATAATCCAGTGGTGGATCCGGTGACTCAAAATGTCTATCACGGAGGTAACTTCCACGGCGATTATGTCTCGTTTGAGATGGATAAGGTGAAGATTGCCCTGACCAAGTTGACCATGCTGGTCGAACGTCAGCTCAACTATCTGTTTCACGATCGGATCAACGGAATTCTCCCTCCCTTTGTCAATCTCGGTAAGTTAGGGCTTAATTACGGCCTGCAGGCGGCTCAATTTACGGCCACTTCGACAACGGCCGAATGTCAGACGCTCGCCAATCCGATGTATGTGCACTCGATCCCCAACAATAATGACAATCAGGATATTGTCAGTATGGGAACCAATTCGGCTTCGTTGTGTGCAGCGGTTGTAGAGAATAGCTACCAGGTTATGGCCATCCATCTCATGGCACTGGCGCAGGCTGTCGATTGTCTGAAGATTGCTGATCAACTCGCCCCGGCAACACGTAGACTCTATGATGATGTGCGGGAACTGGTTCCGGTATTCATTGAGGATACGCCTAAATACGAGGAGATTGCCCGTTTGGAGCACTATTTGAAAACCCACAACCCTAAATTGATATGAGTTTAACGGGCAAATATGCATTGGTGACCGGAGCCAGTCGAGGAATCGGACGGGCCATAGCGGTGCGGTTGGCAACGATGGGATACCGTGTGATTGTGAACTACCTCTCCAATACGTCGGCGGCCGAAGAGACACTCGCCCAAATCCGACAGGTGGGTGGCGAAGGTGAGCTGTTGCCCTTCGATGTGGCCGATCGAGAGGCGGTTACATCGGCACTGGAGCAGTGGACAGAGGCTCACCCCGATGCTGTTATCGAGGTGCTGGTCAACAACGCCGGAATCCGTCGCGATGGGTTGTTGATGTGGATGCCCGAAGCGGATTGGTATAGTGTGGTACGTACGAATCTGGACGGCTTTTTTAACGTGACGCAGCCACTCTTGAAGAATATGTTGGTACAGCGTTATGGACGTATTGTGAATGTCGTCTCGTTGTCGGGTATCAAGGGCATGCCAGGCCAGACCAACTACTCCGCAGCCAAAGGTGGATTGATCGCAGCCACCAAAGCCTTGGCCCAAGAGGTGGCCAAGAAACAGGTGACGGTCAACGCCGTGGCACCCGGATTTATCCGCACGGAGATGACGGCCGATCTCGACGAGGCAGCTCTGCGAAAAACGGTCCCTCTCGGACGATTCGGAGAACCGGAAGAGGTGGCCGATTTGGTGGCGTTCCTTGTATCGAAACAGGCCAGCTACATCACAGGCGAGGTGATCTCCATTAACGGAGGAATTCTATAACGGAGCGCTGTGGCCTTAATATAGGGGAGTGTGCAGACGTTTAAGAAGGGCTAAGTGATATAGGGCTGAGTGATGTGGAAGAGGGGCGAGGCTGGTTGTGCTTCCATCGCGATGGTCTCGGCGGCGAATGTTCTGGAGTCGTTTGTTGGCCGTAGGGAGAGATGAATGGCGTGAGCTGGAGACGATTGATTATTGGAGACAAAACTAAGTGTTCGACGAAGGAAAGTTCAGGAGTTGCGCGAAAAGAGAAGAGGAAAGCAAAGGTGATGGGAAAAGCGTGATCAACGGAGTCCAGAATGGAACACAAAATGGTAGCTTGACGCCGTTTCACGGCCCGTCTGACTTGGAAGAAAAATTACATCAGAACAAACCATAATTGGACCTTGCACGGTGGGGGAGGGCTTTGCCGCAGGTGCAGGTCCGACAGATAAAATTAGATTGATACGCAGTAATTCGCAGTAATATTGGAATGAGACGTAGAGTTGTGATCACGGGAATGGGAATCTATTCCTGTATTGGAGAAAATAAGGAAGAGGTGGCCGATTCACTCTATTGTGGCCGCTCGGGGATTGGACTCGATCCGGCACGCAAAGAGATGGGGTACCGTTCTGCATTGACCGGTATTTTACGTAAACCCGATTTGAAACAGGCGCTCAATCGCCGTCAACGTACCATGTTGTCGGAACATGGAGCGTATGCTTATGTGGCTACCGTTGAGGCCCTGGCCCAAGCAGGAATCGATGCCGACTGGCTGAAAACCCATGAGGTGGGTATCCTGTACGGCAACGACAGCAGCGCTGAAGCGGTAGTGCATGGAGCCGACGTAATTCGGGAGAAACACAACACCATGTTGGTCGGTTCGGGCAACATCTTCCAGTCGATGAACTCGACGTTGACGATGAATCTCTCTACCATTTTTAACCTGCGGGGTATCAATTTTACCTTATCCGGTGCTTGTGCCAGTGGATCGCATGCCATTGGAATGGCCTATCTGCTGATCCGTCAGGGACTGCAGGATTGCGTGCTCTGCGGTGGGGCCGAAGAGGTCAACCTCTTTTCAATGGGTAATTTCGATGCTTTGGGGGCATTCTCGATCCGCGAGGATGAACCGACCCGTGCCTCCCGTCCTTTCGATAAGAATCGGGATGGACTGGTACCGAGCGGCGGTGGGGCAACCCTTGTTGTCGAAAGTTACGAATCTGCCGTAAGCCGCGGGGCTACGATTTTGGCCGAAGTGGTGGGATATGGCTTCTCGTCGAACGGTGAACACATCTCGGTTCCCAATGTGGATGGTCCGGTCCGCTCCTTGCGCATGGCTTTGCAGGATGCGGGGATGACTCCGGACCAGATCGGCTATGTCAACGCCCATGCCACCTCAACCCCCATCGGTGACCTGAACGAAGCTCGCGCCATTGCCGAAGTATTCGCTGACAGTTGCCCCTATGTCACCTCGACCAAATCGCAGACCGGTCACGAAATGTGGATGGCCGGTGCCAGCGAAATCATATATTCGACTTTGATGATGCAGCGTGATTTTATTGCGCCCAATCTCAATTTCGAGGAGCCGGACGAGGCTTCGTGCCGGCTGAATATACCTGCCGAACGGGTCGATTGCCGATTCGATGCGTTTCTGAGCAATTCGTTCGGGTTCGGAGGAACCAATTCAACATTGATTATCAAAAAAGTTAATTCATGACCAAAGAAGAGATCAAAGAGAAAATCAAAGCTGTGTTGGCCGAAGAGTTCGAAGTCGATGCCGCACTCATCACACCGGAGGGTAGCCTCAAAGAGGTTCTGGGATTGGATAGCCTCGATTTGGTGGATGTCGTGGTACTGGTCGAGCAAAATTTCGGCGTTACCCTCAAAGGTCCCGATTTTGTCAATGTAAAAACGTTCGAGGATTTCGATAACTTGATCATAGGTAAATTGGGCTTGTAAATGCAAAACGATCACCCCGAGCAATGGAATGGCAAATCGAGAGGCGGCAGTTTCGGCTACGCCTTTTTTGTCTTTTTGATTAAATACTGCGGACTGCGCAGCGCTTATGCCTTCCTTGCCCTCGTGGCGTTCTATTTCATCCCCTTCGCCCCGCGCGCAACAGCCGCCATCTGGGACTATTACCGTCGGCGACTCCGTCAGGGACGTTGTACTGCCACCCGGAACCTCTACCGCCACTACTATCGCTTCGGCCAGACGCTGATCGATAAAATCGCTGTCGGTGCCGGACTGGCCGACCGTTACAAGTTTGAATTCGATAATTACGAGCAGTTCCTCCAGGTGCTGCAAGGTGATACCGGCGTCGTTGTTCTGGGAGCCCATGTCGGATGTTGGGAGATCGGAGCGCACTTCTTCGGACAGTATGGCCGGAAAATGAATGTGGTGATGTTCGATGCCGAATATCAGCGTATTCGAGAGGTGTTGGAGCGTAATGTGGAGAGCCGCAATTATAAGATTATTCCGGTCAACGAGTCGTCGATCGAAGCCATTCTGCAGATTAAAGTGGCGCTGAATCGTGGTGAGTATGTCTGTTTCCAAGAGGACCGCTGCCTAAACCATCATCATGTGCTTCGTGTCCCCTTTTTGCAGGGAGAGGCTCTCTTCCCGGAAGGCCCCTTTTTGATTGCAACCAAACTGAAGGTGCCAATGGCTTTCTATTTCGCAATGCGCGAAAAAGGACGCCGCTATCGGTTCTATTTTAAGGTGATAGAGGCCCAGACGCAGATCGATACGGCAAAGGTGTGTCAGCTCTATGTCCAGGCCCTTGAAGAGATTGTAAGTCGCTATCCGGATCAATGGTTCAACTTCTATAAGTTTTGGCAATGAGTGCACCCTATTCCATACTGCTTGTGTCAGCCAACCGCTACAAAGAGCCATATCCGGTCTATCCGTTGGGGATCTCCTATCTGAAAAGCTATCTGCGTCAACGGTTGCCCCAATATAAGGTGCTGGTGTTTGACTGCAACCTGGGAACCAGAGACGATCTCTCAACGTTAATAGCACAAGAGCAGCCGCGTTATGTGGGCATTGCCTTTCGGAATGCGGATGATGTCAACTCGTTGCGGGATAATAACTTCTTGACCGGATACCGTCAAGTGGTCGATACGGTGCGAGAGGCTACGCAGGTGCCGTTAATTATTGGCGGCGCAGGCTTCTCCATCTTTCCACAACGCTTTATGGCACTGATGGAGGCCGATTATGGATTGGCCGGAGAGGGGGAGGAGAGTTTGGCCCGGTTGATCGAGACCTTGGATGCCGGAAAACAACCCACCGGGATTGACGGCCTGTTCGTGCAGGGAGTCGATGCTGGAGAGTATCCGCGTCCGCGCCGGAATTATGTGCGGTCTTTGAGTGTGGAGTTTGAGGAGGAGTGGGTCGACTACTACTGGAAATACAGCGGTATGCTCAATATCCAAACCAAACGGGGGTGCCCTTACGACTGTGTTTACTGCACCTATCCGTTAATTGACGGGTGTGTGATCCGGACGCTCGATCCGGCCAAAATCGTGGATGATATTCTCCGCTTGCGGAGACAGAAGGGGATCGATTACCTCTTTTTTACCGATTCGGTTTTCAATATCTGCCCCGAATACAATCAACGTTTGGCCGAAGAGTTGATCCGACGCGAAGCCAATATCCGTTGGGGAGCCTACTTCTCGCCGGCACACCTCACTCGCGAGATGCTGGCCCTATATCACCGTTCGGGATTGACCCATATCGAGTTTGGGACCGAGTCGTTTGATGACCAGGTACTCCAGGCTTATGGGAAACGATTTACGTTTGAGGATGTGTTGAACTCTTCCGAAATGGCGTTGGCCGAGGGGATTTATTATGCACATTTCCTGATTTTTGGTGGCGTCGGAGAAACCATGCAAACCCTCGAACGATCGATCGAAAACTCGAAACGAATTCGGTACAGTGTGTTTATGCCCTATATCGGCATGCGGATCTATCCCCATACCCGATTGCAGAAGATTGCTGTCCAGGAGGGGGTGATTGCTGCTGACGATCCGCTGGCCGAACCCAAATATTACCTCTGCAAAGATTTCGATCTGGAGAGGGTGCGCAAAATGGCATTGGAGACGGGGAAGGCATGGGTCTTTCCGGATGATGATATCGATAGCCAAATGACCCAATTCAGACTGAAACGCAATAAAAAAGGACCGCTATGGGAGTACCTGAGAAAAGCGTAGCGATTACGGAACTGATTCCGCAACGTCCTCCGATGGTGATGGTCGATCGGTTTGAAGGTATTGATGCCGAAGACCAATCCCATACCTCGCTAACCGTGCGGGAAGATAATCTGTTCGTGGAGGAGGGCGCGCTGACCGAGTGTGGCCTCATCGAACATATGGCCCAGTCGGCTGCTGCCCGAGTGGGGTGGCGTTGTCGTGAAGCTGGGGAGAAAGTCCCCGTGGGGTTTATCGGCGCTGTCTCCCGATTTCGGGCCGATGCGTTGCCGCCGGTCGGTGCCCGGCTGAACACGACACTCCGGATGGTACAAGAGATCGGTCCGCTCTCCCTGGCTGCCCTGCGCGTTGAGTGTGACGGACAACTGATCGCGGAAGGAAACTTGAAAATCTATCTGCAACTATGAAACGCAGAACACATATTATATCCGGAGAGCCGGCCCTGAGCTGTACAACCCCGTTGAGGGTGCGGTTCAGCGAGGTCGATTCGATGCGCGTGGTATGGCATGGCGAGTATGTCCGTTATTTCGAAGATGGCCGGGAAGCCTTCGGAGAACAGTATCCCGGTTTGGGCTACCTGGATATCTACAACAGTGGGTATACGACCCCGATCGTCGAGATGCACGTGGAGTATAAACTTCCGTTGCGAATCGCTGAACGGGCTGTCGTAGAGACCCGGTACCTGCCTACGCCTGCCGCCAAAATCTGTTTCGAATACACAATCCGCCGTGAGTCTGATCAAGCCGTAGTTGCAACAGGTTCTACGATGCAGGTGTTTGTGAATGGTGACGGAGAGATGGAGTTGACCCCTCCGGAATTTTTCAAAGCGTGGAAACGTAAATGGAACGTGAAGTAAAGATCTATTTGGGTGGAGATGCCCTGGTGACCGCTCTGGGTCATGGCGTTGACGACAACTTCTCGGCAATGGCCCAGGGTCAAATCGGATTGCATCCGATCGAGTCGCCTTGCCGGTTGGCTGCGGCTGGAAAGATCGATGCGGAGTTGTTGCAGGCCTCTGCCCTGGAGCATTATACCCCCCTGGAGAGTCTGATGATCCGTTGCGTGCAGGAGGCTGCCGCAGGTTCACAAATAGACCCTGCAGCGGATGACTGCCTATTGGTATTTGCCACTACAAAAGGTAATGTCGATCTGCTGGAACAGGATATGACGCCGCCTGAAGAGGCCTTTCTATACTGTTTGGCAGAACGGGTAGCCGGATATTTTAACGCAGTACGACAGCCGGTGGTGATCTCGAATGCCTGTATCTCCGGAGTCTCGGCACTGATTGTGGCCAGACGCATGATCCGAGAGGGGGTGTGCCGCCATGCCATTGTGGTGGGAGGCGATCTGATCTCGACGTTTGTGGCCGAAGGGTTCCTCTCGTTCAAATCGGTCAGCCCGGGCCCCTGCCGTCCGTACGATGCCACCGAAGAGCATGGTTTGTCTCTCGGAGAGGCGGTCAGCGCAGTGATGTTAACCACGGATGCCCGCCGGGCGAAGCTGCCGGCCGTATTGCTCGAAGGTGGAGCCATTACCAACGATGCCAACCACATCTCGGGGCCGTCTCGAACCGGTGATGGACTGCATTATGCCATGGAAGAGGCCCTTGCTGAAGCCGATGTGCCCCGCGAAAAGATCAGTTTTGTCAATGCCCACGGAACAGGAACCGCATACAACGATGCCATGGAGAGCAAAGCATTGGCCTTGAGCTCACTGAGCGAATGCCCGATGAATAGCCTCAAAGGGTATATCGGCCATACGCTTGGAGCATCCGGTGTGGTGGAGAGTATTCTGTCGGC
>ULWB01058773.1_pt1 | contig 29108 bp, 16 predicted proteins | sample 1959891 | NCBI WGS metagenome assembly ULWB01 (sample SAMEA4835799, study PRJEB28245) | human gut metagenome | biome: gut microbiome; material: fecal sample | place: Denmark | collected 2008 | reverse complement strand
ATGCGGCCTGCCTTTTGGGGCCGTATCAGGGCACGCGTCCTATGGAGAGCTTGCGGGTGGCGCTTCTGCCTGCCTCGTCCACCACGCGAAGTGTATGCTCGCCGGGGGGTATGCGAAGAAGCAGCTCCTCTCCAGGAGCCGTGACCCCGGCAAGATCCGTGTCACAAAACCAGAAAAGCCTTGCAACGCCAGCCTCAGCGTGGGCAAGAAGGACAAGGGAACAGAATGGATCGTTTCCCCGCACATGAAAGCGCACCCCTTCCTTGGGAAGGAGGATGCGAGGTGCAAGCCCTCTCGGAGCAGTCTTGCCGCACAAGGGGCCGTAGGCGGGGGGATCGGGCTTTTGTATGCCGGCCCCTGCATACATCCTTTTCAGTTCGCTTGGCCAGAATTCCGCGACGATCTCATGGCTTGCTTCGCTATCCTCGGGGCAGGAGAGAAGGCCTGTGCGGGAGTTTATGCGCACCTTGCGCAAGATGCCGGTTTCCCGGACAGGGGAAACACCGGGTATGAACCAGGCATCGGTCTGGTCCTGGGCCTCTGGGCAGAGATCGGTGTTGATATCGCCAGTGGCGGAGCAGACGGGAATACGGCGCAGGCGAAGGTTGGGCCCCGGTACTTCGTGCAAATCCCGTATGTCTTCCCTTGCCGTTATGGCCCTTGCCAGTTCCCTGAAAAGAGGCAGGGCGGTTCGCGCGCCCACAAAGAGGGGATTTGCGCTGTTGTCGGCATTGCCCACCCAGACCACAAGGACGTAGGGGCCGAAGATGCCGCAAGTCCAGGCATCGCGCAGGCCGTTGGAGGTACCTGTCTTCACGCGCAAGGGAAGGAAGTTTCCTTTTCTGCCCCGGACCCTGTTGTCGGGATTGTCATTGCCAAGCATGTTTGTGACGACAAAGGCGGCCTCGGGGGAAAGCAGTCTTTGTGCAGTATCGTCCCTTGCAGCCCCCGATGCAGCCCCGGAAGTCTTTTCAAGAAGGGTCAGGGGTCTGAAGATGCCACCGTCTGCCAGCGTGGCGTAGAGGGCTGCCAGCTCCCTGGCTGTTACCTCTGCACCACCAAGGACAATGCTAAGGCCGTAGTGTTCCTCGGGGAAGGCAAAGTCTACGCCTGAGCGCTGCAAAAAACCGTAGAGACCAGGGGACGCAAGACTTCCTGCAAGGGAAATGGCAGGCACATTGCGCGAGAGCCTCAAGGCCGTGTCTGCCGGCAAGGGCCCCTGAAAGCCGCCGTCGAAATTTTCAGGCTTATAGCCTGCAAAGTCGCGGGGCAAATCGAGCAAAAGCGTTTTGGAGTGTATGAGCCCCTGTTCCAGGGCAAGGGCGTAGATAAAGGGTTTGAGCGTGGAGCCCGGGGATCTTCTGGCAGAGGTGATATCGACCTGCCCGTCAATGTCCTCGTTGAAGAAGGACGAGGAACCGGCAAGGGCCAGAATGTGACGGGTTGGCCAGTGCACGAGAAGGGCAGCCGCATTGCAGCCCCCAAAGGACGCAAGACGCGTGGCAAAGGAGGAAAGGCGCCTTTCTACAAGCTCCTGCAGGGAAAGATTGAGGGTTGTGCGGATTTCCCCGGAAAGTCCGCCTTGCAAAAGCTCGCTTGTAAGATGCATGGCCTTGAGGGGCAGATCTCTTGCTGTGTAGACCCTGAGGGAGGTTTTTGTAAGCGGCATGCGTACCTGAAGGTTGTTGCGCCTGGCATACTCTTCCTGCAGCCTTGCTGCAGCAGCAAGGAAATGGGGATTTTGGGACGAGGGGCGCCTGCGGACAGGGTTTTGCGGGACAGGCACGAGGGAGAGGATTTCCGTAAGGGAAAGCTTTCGTGGATCCTTGTGGAAGTAGATGCGCGAAGCTGCTGCAAGGCCCTCCACATTGCCCCCGTAGGGAGCGAGGGTAAAGTAGGCCTCAAGAATGTCCTTTTTGTCGTAGTGCCACTCAAGACGCAGGGCCAGGGCCATCTGGCGCAGCTTGTCCATGAGGGAGCCAGTGCGCAGGTTGTACTTAAGGCGGACCACCTGCATGGTCAGGGTAGAGCCTCCGAGGGTGCGGCCGCCAGCAAGCATGGAGAGGCCTGCGCGCACAAGGGAGAAGAGGTTCACACCTGGATGGTACCAGAAATACCTGTCCTCGTAGTGCAACACAGCATCAATAGCTTCTCCAGGCAGCATCTCGAGGCTTGTGCGAAGGCGAAAGCGACCGTCACTGGCAAGGCCCACGCGCAAAAGTCGCCCGTCCCTGTCCAGGATGCAGGCTGAGAAGGGAATGCCTTCCAGAGGAGGGGGACAGGGGCGGCTCATCCAGACGAGAAGGGCAATGAGCCCGCACAATGATATCAGAAGGAAGGATGCCAGAAGGCGCAGGGCCAAGCGCGCCCCAAATAATCGGGAAAAGGGCATGGAAGCTTCCTGGCGCTTCATCCTAGCGCTTCACTATATGCAGCTTGCCGCCGGCTGTGCTTGCCTCCATATCAGGCTGGTACATGGCCTCGGCGTGCACGACAGGGACGCTGAAGGTGCCGGCAGTTGTGGCCCTTGCCCTGTAGGTGACAAGACGCATGTCCCCTGCTGTGGACATGAAGAAGAGCATGCGGTCTTCCCTGCGCTCGACATGATCCACGTACCAGGGGAGCTGCTCTCCTTGAGCCAGCTGCGGCTCAAGGCCGCCTGGCAAAAGATCGCAAAGAACCACGTTGTCCAGAGACCTGTCCGAGCGAAGACCTATCTCCACAGTCACAACATCGCCTGCCTTTGCTTCGGTCACCTCGCGGCCCGAACTGTCGAGATAGCGCCTTTTCACTTCTATGCCGTTGGCGGAACTTGCGGGGACACCCCTGTCGTAGCCTGTAACGCTCAGGTTCCAGACAAGCCTTGCAGGCTGTTTGGCAGTCACGGCGAATTTGCGGCAGCCAGGGGCCGAAAGCTCGTGCATGCCAGCCAGGGTGCGTTCGATCTCTCCTTCGCCAGAGGCAAAGCCTTCCATGCGTTCCTCGCAAGTGATCTTGCAGGTGTCGGAAATGCTCTCTTGGGCTTCGAGTCCTGCAATAGCGTTTGCAAGCGCCCGGGACGCCAGGGCACAAGCCATGGTGGTTGCGTTGGGTGCAAGGGCCCTTGTTGCCACTTCCTCGAAAAGGGCGTGTGGGGAAGCCTTGTCCCCTTGCCAGTGCGGCCTTGCAAGGATGGTTGCGTGCAGGGCCATGGCGCAGGTTGTGTCGAAAAGCCCGCTTCCGTCTCTCTCAATGGGCGCAAGGCTTTGGGGCATGAGATTTGTAGCCTCGCTCTCCAGACGCAGCATGGCGTAGCAGTCCGCGAGAAGGGCTGCCGTCACATCCTTGCGCCAGCCCTTTGCGTAGCTGTCGAGCCATATGGTCAGCCTTTCCACATCCTGGGTCACGAGCTCGCCAGAGCGCATGAGAACCCAGCAGGCATAGGCCCTTGTGCGGGCGTCTGCCAGGGTTTGGGGATCTCGCCAGACAAGGCTTTTTAAGGAAGAAAGGAGGGTTTCGCGCAAGTCGGCGGGTACAGAAGAGCCGTATTCGGCAAGGCTTACGAGAAAGTCGCTTGCGTAGACTGTAAGCTCCTCGTTGCCCTCACCCCCGGGCCACAGCGAAACTGTCTGGCCTGCAAGATTCTGGCGTATGGTTGCAAGGGCAGCCCCTATGGCTTTTTCCATAGCCTCGTTTCGTTCCTTGAGATCAGGGGAAGGGTTTACAAGATCCGCTATCTCTGGCCTGAATCGGGCCGCAAGCCAGGGGAAGGCCTGGCTTATGCGCTGTTCGGCACAGCCGTAGGGGTAGGATGCAAGGCGTGCGGAAAGAGCGCGCAAGGAGGTCAGGGGTGCAGCAGAAACGACAAGGCGCGTGTCCGCATCAAGGGGGTAGAGTATGCGATCCACAAGTACAGGAACATTCTTTTCCAGCCTGCCGTATTTGGACGTGGTCCTTGCCACATCAAGGGGACGGATGGAGACCTGTTGCAGGCGTCTGGCAAAGCCCCTGTCGACCTGGTCCGGGGCAGGTTTTGCAAGGTTTGCCTCGAAAAGAAGCGAGCCTGCGCCAAGCCTGTCCGCCACTTGCAAGTCGAAGGAAAGTGTTTTTTCCGTGTTTTCGTCGATTGCCAGGGTTTGCGAGATTTCGGGCACGACCTTGCCGTCTTCCAAAAGCTCAAGTCCGTCTCTTGCCGTGATGCGCACGTTGATGGGCACGTTGCTTCCGCTGCCTGGGATAGTGTTGGCAATGGCGCAGGCGGCCTTAATCCTGTCCCCCGGGTTTGCGGCCAGGGGGAGGAAGGGGCGCAGAATGAGGGAACCGCGAACCCTGCAGCTGACCTCGGCAGAGCCAGCGGAAAGGAAGCCCCCGGGCACGCTTGAGGTGCCTACGGCCATGATGCGGATGCTTCCGGAAAGGTATTCCGGAACCCTGATGGAGACCACGGTTCCCTTCTGGTCCACGTCCACGAGGCCAAGCCAGCGCGCAAAGGGCGGCTCGCTGCGACGTCTGAAGGGGTTGAGAAAACGGCCTCCGGGTGTTGCCATATCGCCGCCAAAGGCAGGCAGCCTTCCCTTGAGCCTTGCGTGATCGGGCATGAGCAGATCAAAGATTTGCCAGGTTGTCACATCAAGGGCCCTGTTGGAAAGAAGTTCGCGCAGGGGATCGGGTGTTGTGTATCCGGTGAGCGAGAGAATGCCCTCGTCCACGGCAAAGAGGAGGGCTCTGCCCTTGCGCTGCGAATGTACGCGCACGGGGATGTCCCTGCCTGGCTGCACTTCGCTTTGTGCTTCGAGCTCAAGGCCCATGGATCTTTGTCCCAGGCCGCACACAAAGGGGAGAGTGGCGTGGACCATGGGGCTTATGTAGATGGTTTCGGAGTTGGTCGTGCGGGCAAAGAGCACGCTCACATAGCCCTGGCCCTCGAAGGAGGCGGGAATGCGGATGCGTTGCTCGGATTCTCCTGCCTCAGCGCGAAACCAGACGCTTTCCACAACGCTTTCGCGCTCAATGGTGATGAGTCCTGTGCCCGAATAGGGTGTGTTCATGCGCACTACCATGGTGTCGCCTGGCTCATACTCTTCCCTGTTGAGCCTGAGATTCAGATCGCCCTTTTTGTAGGCAACGGAAGAGGTGCCGTCTGGCAAAACGACATTTCTGCCAGCCACGGTGTAGGGGACGCTCAGGATGGTGGCTCCCTTGTCCGTGGCAAGGGTGAGAAGGTAGTCGCCCGGCGTTTGGGTGGGCAGGGAAATCTTTCTTCCTTCCTTCTCAAGATTGATTTTTTCTGTCCGGAAGGGCTTTGTCAGGGCTGTTGTATCGTAGGCAAATTCTCCGTTCTGGTCGCGCACAAGGGCGTTGACGTAGCGTCTTTGGGCAATGGTGAGCGTCAGATCCTCAAGACTCTTGGGCAAGAGGGTGTTGTCCAAGGCAAGCACCTCGATGGCAGCAGGCGCGTTTTGGACAACATGATCCAGGGTATTGGCTCCGTCTGTCGGTCTGAAGCCCACTATGACTTCGAGGGGAGAGAAAAGGGCCTTGAGTTCCCTTGCCACTGCCCTGCCGCCTGCGGCGTCAAAGCCCTCTATGCGCAGGGTGGCGCTGAAGGTGCCTGTGTGGTGACACGGGGGAAGGGCAAGTGTGGCTGCACCATTCTTGTCCGTGCGAACTTCGGGCAGGGGCACTGTGCGCTGTTCGCCCTGGGCAAGGGAGATGTCCTGGAATGTGTAGCCGGCAAAGCCCGGGAAGGAGAGCCTTGCGGGAGAGCTTGCAAGGCTTGCCCGAATGTCGTGGCCTTTCGCTGCGTCTCCGTAGAGGGTGGAAAGCTTGATGCTGGCGCTTGCAGGGCTTTGGGAGGGCCTTGTTACGATCCAGCCCTTTTTTGGGGCAGGATCGAGTTGTGCGGCCAGGGCCAGGGTATCCGGCTCGAATTCCTCTATCCGCACTGTGGCTGAACCAAGGATAGGTGCCACACTCTTGTCGTCCAGGATGCGCACGTCAAGCCGGTAGGGACCTGTGGGGCTTTGCGGGGAGGATTGCCAGGAGACTGAGGCAAGCGATGGGTCCCCATGAAGGGGCTTTTTCAGGACCGTGCGGCCCAGGGGATCGGTTAGCACTGTTTCCAGGGGCAAATCCTTGGGCAGCATGCGCCAGTCGAAGCGCCGCACCATGATGCCGAAATGCAGCATGTCTCCTGGCATGTAGAGGCCCCGCTCCGAAAAAACCGAGGCCATGAGGCCGGATTTTGTACTGTGCCTGCCGGATACGGCAAAGTCGCTCATGTCCAGAACGCGGGACTTGTCCCGCAGGGAGAGCCAGGAAAGATCCGGGTCCTTGCCAGTGCTGGTAGCCATGATGGCGACTGGCTCCATCTCGCCCTCGAGGCCCTTTGCAGGGGGAAGATAGGCCTGTCCCTGGGCATTGGTCTGCACAGTGGCAATGGCAGTCCCGTTTCGTGCGAGAAGCTGTACCCTGACACCACCGACAGGGGTGCCGCTGAAAAGGCTCGCCACAAAGACATGGCGGCCACCAAGGGCATTTTCCTTGATGACCAGTCCCAGGTTGGTCAAAAGGACCATCTTTTCCGCAAAGGCTACCATCTTGCCGTCGCGCATGCCCTGCAGGACTAGCTGGTAGAGGCCGCAAGGATGCTCTTCAAGCATCTTGTCGAGCTCAAGAACAGGGAAGGAGGCCCTGCCGTTGTCCTGCAGGGCAACAGGGATTGTTCCCCTGACAGTTACAGTCTGGGCGTCCAGATCCACGTCGCTCATGCCAGGCTCGATGGTTTTGCTCGAAAAGCCATGGCTTGCCGCAAAGAGGGCCAGGAAGGAGGGTTGTATGCGCCTTGCCTGCCAGCGCAAACTGTCTATGCCAATGCTGTGCAGGGCAATCTTTCTGCTGCCGGCAAGGCTCACCAGATTGCCGGGCAGGAGGAAGGAGAGCTCTGCTTCGGCCTCGGGTGCGCGCAGCACAACGCACACATCCTTTTCAAGGTGAATGCCGCTTTGCGAGGCAAGCTTCTTGTCCACAAGAACCAGAACGCAGCGTTCGGGCTCGATTGCAAGGGCAAGGCGTATGCTGTCGGTCTCTTCCTTCGGTGAGAGCAGGACGGGCTCGATTTTGCGGGCCTTTCGCACATCGTCCCTTGAGAGCGCAGGATAGCGCGTCCAGTCCGTAGGCTCATCGGCACCGGGCTCGGCCTTTTCGGGAAGCTCAAGCACAGTGAGTGCAGCCAGAAGATCCTTCGGTGATGTGCGCAAGGTGGTCTCGAGGAGAAGCTCGTGGCGCAGGTTGAAGTTTTGGTCGTGCCCCCTTGCGAGGCGAATTTCCCTGAAGGAGAAGAGGGATTTTCTGCCAGGCACGCCGAAGGCGTGGGCAAGGGGCTTTTTTTGCAAAACGCGCCTGCCCTCTTCCAGGGTGTAGGCAGGCATGGAGTAGAGGTGCACTGTCACCCTGCCGGGGGTTTCCCCAAGCTTGCGCACAAGGGCGCTTACGACAACGCCGTCATTGGTCGCGTTCCAGGCAAGGCGGGGATTGGCCAGGACAACGCCATTGTCAGCCGAAAGACGCAGGGACTTTTCCACCCGGGCCGTGTCCTGGGGCCAGATAAAGGTGAGGGGAATGGATATGCCGTGTGCCTCGTTTGCAGAAGGATCAATCCAGACTGTCTCCTTGCCCGGCAAAACGCCCTCTCCTTGCGTCGTAAAGGTCACCTGCTTCACGTTCAGTGCCATGGCTGCAGGGATGTCCGCCTTTTCAAGGCTTATGGTATAGGTTGTGGCAGGAGCAAGGGCACCGCTTTGCGTGCGGGGGTGAAAGCGCAGGCTGTTCCAGCCGCTCCAGCGCCACTCCCCGTCCACGTGCGGGGTGATCTCTACGCCGCGCACAAGCCTGCCCGGTTCTCCGTAGGCGCGGGACATGCATTCCTGTGCCCAGTTTCTGCCATACTCCCTTTTGCAGCGGTCCTCGTCCAGGGCAAGGACAATGCCAATGCCCTCCTGCCAGCTGCTTTGTGCAGGATCTGTGGTTTCCACCCTCCTGTAGGAAGGCCCGGCAAGGGCCGTGCTCGCAAGGAGAGGGACAAGAACTGTGAGGAGAATGAGCAGGCTGGCAAATCGCTTCATCTGGTTTTTCGGCGCAAGGGCTGCGCCGCCTCCCTGGCGTGTGGTTTGGCAAGGCTTTTTCCATGCCCCGAAGGATGGGGCAGCAAAAGCCGTACCATAGCCCCAAATGCCTTGCAACACTGCAAAATGCATGGGACCGAGAGCTTGCGGGAAGGTTTTGTGCAAAGGGGCCAAAATGCCCGAAAACTGCATTACAAGGCTCTTTGCAATGGCAGGTTCATGGTGCTATAGCCTCACATCTGGCAGGTACTGGGGGGCACCCCTTGTGCCGTCGATTCTTGCGATTGGAGGGATGTGTGGCATGCTGTACAGCCTGCACGCAGAAAGGGGCCTTCGGGGGGCCGGGGTACTTAGAGGCTTTGCCTGTCTTTTGTTCATGCTGATCCTTTTTGGGACAATGTCCAGTATTGCCTGCGCAGCCGATGAGGCTTCCCAGGACAATGCGGGCGTGGCCAAAAGCGAGGCAACTGCCGAGCAAAAAGCCACCGAAGCAGATCAGAAGGCCGAGGAGGCCCGAAAGGCTGCAGAGCTCAAGGCCAAGACCGAGGAGGCCGTCAAGGCCAAGACGGAGAAGGAAGAGGAACTGCGCCAGCAGCGCGACGAGGCTGCAGCCCAAAAGCAGCAGGAGGCAGCAGAACTTGCCGCAAACGACCCCTTGCGCGAGATCTGGGCAAGCCAGCGTACCATGCTGGACTCCGTCATCAAGCAATCCACTACCTTGAGCAAGAGATTCCTTTCCGACGTGAGTGTGCTGGAGCAGATCCGGCCAGTGGAACAGGACATCAATCGTCAGCTTGTGCTCGTCAACGAGTTTCAGACCTATCCAAGCCCGCTTGAGGCCGTGAGCAGACGCCTTGGGATTTCCGCAGACCTCGTCAACACCATCATTCTTTCCGCTGCAACCGTGCAGCTTTCCGCCCACGATCTTCTCCAGCAACTGGAGCGTTCGGCGGACAGCATGGCGGAAATTGCGCTGACAAAGTACGGCGACACTGCCGAGTACATGGAGCAGATCAATACGGCCCGCTTTCTGCTCACCGCCATCATCACCCGCTACGCCTCTGCCCTCGCTCCTGCGAGAGCCCTGGTGAAGAAGGTCGAGCAGACACGCAGCGAGATCAGTGCCAAGCTCCCAGAATTGTGGAAGAACTACTATACACAGAAGCCTGTGTCGTGGCTTTCCGGTTCCGAGTGGGAAGCCCTGCCGCGAGCACTTGGCTATTTCGGCATCAGCATTGAGCTGCGCAAGGCAGTGGAACTGCCGCTCACAACTACCCAGTGGCAGGGAGCGCTCTCCCGCTTTGTCATTACTCTCGTAGCCATGGGCCTTCTGGGATACCTCCTCTGCAACCAGTTCTTGCGCAGCTATCCGGAGATACAAAGGCAGGTTTTGCGCAGCAGTCTGCCCTGGAACGTGTTCGGCATGGCACTGATTGCCGCATCCTACACGCCAAGCCTGGAACTCTTCCGGCTCTTCCTGGCCCTTGGCAATCTCGCGCTCATCATGGGACAGGTCACCCTGGCCTGGCAGCTGAGGCGCATCAAGTTTCCGGACATCACAAGGGAGAAATCGCCCATATTCGCCCTTGTGCCCCTGACCTTCGCTGCCTACATCTTTTTGTATCTGCCCCTGCCAAGACTTCTGACGCTGGTCCTCTGGCTTGCCTGCCTTGTGGTCAACATCTGGATTTGCCACAAGTCTCCCGACCTGGACCTTGGCAAGATGCAGCTGGAAAAATCCATCCTGAACCTGCAGCCAGTGGTACTGTGGCCCTGTCTTATCCTCTGCATAATCGGCCTGCACTTCTACAGCATGGTGGTCTATCTGCTCTTTACCTCGCTGTGCGTGGCAGTGCAGATTTCCCTGGCCTCCCTGTCCTTCTTGTCCCGCATTAACGAATCCCTGGACAACGAGGACACAAGTACCATGTGGCTGAGCTTTTTACTCGCCATCTCCGCCCCTGTGGTACTCCTTTTGGCAGCAGCCGTTGTCTCCCTGTGGGTGGGAACATTGCCTGGCGGCCTTGATCTTTTACAGTTCTATATCTTCAAGAGCGTCAGCATAGGCGAGACACAGCTCAACTTTGTGCAGGTTCTGCTCATTGCCACGGCCTTCTTCCTGGCACGAACGGCAGCGCGCATGGGCAAGAGCCTCATAGGCAAGATGCCCGACAAGGGGATGAAGCTCGACAGAAGCCTCATCACCCCCATGCAGACGGCCTACGTATACTTTATCTGGCTTCTGTTCGGCTTCTTTGTTCTGAAGAGCCTTGGCATGAACCTGAGCAATCTTGCTGTCATAGCCGGTGGCCTTTCCGTTGGTATCGGTTTTGGCATGCAGACCATTGTCAACAACTTCATCTCGGGCATCATACTCATCTTCAGCCGCAACCTGCAGGTTGGCGACGTAGTCGAAGTTGGTACGGTTGTGGGGCGCATCAAGCAGATCAACGTACGCGCCACAGTGGTCGAAACCTATGACTCGGCTGTCATCTACGTGCCCAACTCCGCCTTTGTGTCCGGAAATCTCACAAACTGGACAAGCAACAGCAGGACGACAAGGCAGCAGGTGACCGTGGGAGTGGCCTATGGGACGGATACTGAACTTGTGAGCAGGCTCCTGCTTGAAATTGCCAACAAGAGCCCTGATGTGCTTGCCTTCCCCCAGCCAAGCGTGCAATTTCAGGCTTTCGGGGCAAGCACGCTGGACTTCAGACTGCTGTTCTGGGTGAAGGACTACGATCTTGCCAATGCTGTAGCCTCGCAGCTGCGTTTTGCCATCAACAAGAGCTTTGCCGAAAACAATATAGAGATTGCCTTCCCGCAAATGGACGTCCATCTGAAGAAGGATCCTGCCCCGAGAAGCGCGAGCCGCAAGCCGGCCCAAAGCCTGCCGTATCGCAGGATGAGGCCGGCAAGGACAAGACGAGCCCCCACAAGTCAGACCCAGGCATAGCTTCCGCAAACAAGGGAAGATGCCGCAGGGCCCGAGGAGGAGTACCATGATTCGCAAATCCCAAGACTGCACCACTTTCAGCAAGGTCATGTTCGGTGGCCCGGGCGCCATTGAAGCCAGGCAGATTCTCAACGAGGGAGAGTTCTGCGACAAGGGCAGGCTCTTCAACCACATTGTCCTGAAACCCGGCGTGACCATTGCAAAGCACCGCCATGTGAACGACTTCGAGACCTACTACATCCTGAAAGGGTACGGCGTGTACAACGACAACGGCACAGAGGTAGAGGTAGGCCCCGGTGATGTGACCATCTGTCCCGAAGGCGAGGAACACGCGCTCGCCAACACGGGTACCGAGGACATGGAAATTATGGCCCTTATTCTCTTCGATAAAAAGGACTAAGACGGCATAGCCAGACAGCACAAGGGGCTGTCCGGAAAGAAGGAGACTTCTTTCCCGGGCAGCCTTCTTCTTTTTGGGCATGCATGGCAGCAAAGGGGGCGCTAGGTTTTGCGCAGCGATGCCTACTATCCCCCCCCTCATGGTGTCATGCAGGAAAAAAGTTTCAACAGGGACAAAAATTTTTGAGTATACATAAATCATTGATATTAGGCAAGAAAAATTTGACAAAAAATGCATGAACAAACTAGTCTATTCACACCGTATTGTATGCTAACAATTTGTAATCACATAATTATATAGCGAAAAGCGAAATTTTTCACAAAGCAGGGGAAGGCCTTGGCGGGGGCTGGAAAATTTTTTCACATAGCAGTACACCGGGCCCCGGAAAATGGAGGCAGTGCAAGCTGCCTCTGGCTTACTAAGGAGGATTTGCCTTATGGTTGAGGCAACACCTGGAATCAATGCAGTAACAATCATCTTTGTTGCCCTGTGCGTCTTTGCCATCGGCTACAGATTTTACGGTCTGTTCATAGCCCGCAAGGTGCTCAATCTGAACGACGCTCGCCAGACCCCGGCTGTGAAGTTCGCCGACGGTCACGACTACATTCAGACCAACAAGTACGTGCTGTTTGGTCACCACTTCGCGGCCATCGCCGCCGCAGGCCCCCTGCTCGGACCAGTGCTCGCCGCACAGTTCGGCTATCTGCCCGGCCTGCTCTGGATCCTCATCGGCTGCGTTCTGGCTGGCGCAGTGCATGACATGGTCGTGCTGTTCTGCTCCGTTCGTCACAAGGGCCAGTCTCTTGCCTATATCGCCACCCGCGAAATAGACAAGACCACCGGCACCGTGGCTGCCTGGGCAGTGCTCGCCATCCTGTTGCTCACCCTGGCCGGTCTGTCCATCGCCGTTGTGAACGCCATGCACAACAGCCTCTGGTCCACCTACACGGTTGCAGCAACCATCCCGATCGCCATCATCATGGGTCTGTACATGCAGATCTGGCGCAAGGGCGACGTGCTTGGCGCCTCCATCATCGGCGTTGTGCTGCTCTTCCTCTGCCTGCTCTCCGGACCCTACGTGGCCGCACATCCGGAAATCTTCGGCTTCCTGGACATCGACAAGAGGGAAATGTCCATCCTGATTCCCGTGTACGGCTTCTTTGCCTCCGTTCTGCCTGTGTGGCTTTTGCTTCTGCCGCGTGACTACCTGTCCACCTTCCTCAAGGTCGGCACCATCCTTGGCCTTGCCATCGGCATCGTCTTCGTCATGCCGCATTTCAACATGCCGCCTCTGACCACGTTCATCAACGGCGGTGGCCCCATCGTTGGCGGTCCTGTCATCCCCTTCATCTTCATCACCATCGCTTGTGGTGCCCTGTCCGGCTTCCATGCCACCATTGGTACCGGCACGACCCCCAAGATGATCAGCACCGAACACGATGTGCTCTTCGTGGGCTACGGCGCCATGCTGCTTGAAGGCTTTGTGGCTATCATGGCCCTCATCGCCGCCTGCGTGCTCATCCCCGCCGACTACTTCGCCATCAACTCTCCCGAAGCCGCTTTCGACAAGCTCGGCATGGCCGTACAGGAACTGCCCAGGCTTGAGCAGGAAGTGCAGGAGAACCTGATGCACCGTCCTGGCGGCTCGGTCTCCCTGGCCGTCGGCATGGCCCACATCTTCTCCCAAATCCCCTTCATGGAAGATCTGATGGCCTACTGGTACCACTTCGCCATCATGTTTGAAGCCGTGTTCATCCTCTCTGCAGTTGACGCCGGTACCCGTGTGGGCCGCTTCTTCCTGCAGGAAATGATCGGCAAGGTTGCTCCCAAGTGGGGTGACAAGAACTGGTGGCCCGGTATCGTGGTGACCAGCGCCGTGTTCACCTCTGCCTGGGGTTACCTCGTGTACAGCGGTGACATCGCGAACATCTGGCCTCTGTTCGGTATCAGCAACCAGCTGCTTGCTTCCGTGACCCTGCTCATCGGCACCACCGTGCTTCTGCGCATGAACAAGGGCAAGTACGCTTTCATGACCGGTATCCCCGGTGTCTTCATGACCATCATCACCTTCTGGGCCGGCATCTGGCTGTGCATCAACCAGTATCTGCCCAATGGCAAGTACCTGCTCGTCTTCCTGAGCGTGCTCGTCATGGTCATGATGCTCTTCGTCATCATGGGAACCATCCGTCGCTGGAAGGTGCTGCTCAACATGCACACCGAAGTGAAGGACGAATTTGGCGACAGCTACAAGGAAATTGTCGGCGAATAGTTCGCCTGATCCTTCCTTGAGAAAATAGAAAGACTCCCCGTTTTCCGGCATTGCGTCGGGAGGCGGGGAGTTTTTTTTGTACATGAAGCCCTGGTTGGACAAGGGCTCTGGCAAGAGAGGCCTGCCCTCTGACGACAGGGGGCAGGCCTTGCGCCACAGGCCAGGCGCCGTGGAGCTTGCAGGCGCACAGGCCAGGGCGCAAGGAACAAAAAACAGGGCTGCTCGCAGGCCCTCTGTTCGGGGAACAGAAAATGCCTTGCACAAGCAAAAAGAGGACTGCCCCCAAGATAGGGGCAGCCCTCTGCATATCCGGGAAAGTATATGTCCGGGAAGGCTTACTGCAGTCTTGCAGGACCTGTGCGCTTCACGCAGCCAAGCTGGAGAAAATCCTCTTCAATGACCCTGGGCAAAAAGGGGCTTGCCACTGCGGCGTGATCTTTCCACTCGTTGATTGCGCGATTCAATGCCTCCATATTGATGTAGGGCAAAAGACCGTTCCACACCCTGGTGAGCTCGTTTGTGATGCGCAGGGCAGCCACTTCGCCGGCATGCGTGCCGTCCACAAATTCGCAGGAGGAGGCGCTGAAGTAGCGCGCGTCAACGGTATTGGCGAGCTCTATGCCGCGTTCTGCAAGGGCCTGTCTCAAGGAAAAGAGATGGGGGTAGAGCGCTTCCTCCTTTTTTAACGCGTCGAGGAGCTCGCCCGGCAGGGGAGAGAGAAAGACCACAGGAACAATGCCCCTGCCACGGAGCCGGAAATAGATGTCCGCCAGGGCATCGAGATGGGCTTGGCTCAACGCCTTCTGGGGAGCAAATTCCCCTATGTGGCGCCTTTGCCTGTCCAGTGTTCTGGCAAAGCCTGCGTCAGGCGCGCGCTTTGCAGTAATGATTGAGGTCGCGTAGAAGGAGCCGTCCGAGCCGTAGCCTGTGTCGTCAAACTGGGCGCGTATCCCGAACCTTGCTTCTTGGAAGGACATGAACATGAACTGGGGAAGGGAAATGTCCCCTTGCAAGAGCATGCGCCAGGGAAGGCGCAGGGTATCCATGGTGTAGCTGAAGGGCGAGGGTTCCCTTGGGTCTTGTGCAAAGGGGTTCTTCTCCCAGGCAGACGAGAACCACCAGAAGTCCAGGGCCAGGAGCACCACGTCCGGCTTGTGCAGGGCCAGCATGGCATCAAGGCTTGCTCGCAAGGACGAGAGGGAGTTTGCCGTGCCCGCCATGTTGAGCATGGGGCGCAGGAACATAGTGTCCTTGAGGCTTCCCATGCCGGCCGAGCCCGCAAGCACAATCTGCGGCCTTTTGGTCTTGTAAAGGTCAAGCTTGTATTCGAGGGTGGCGTTTGCATTGCGCCCCACAGTGGAGCCGAAGAGGGCAAAGCCCCTGCTCTGGGCCTGAACGGCCCTGTCTACGGCAAGTTCGCCGCTCAAATAGAGCCACAATCCGGACAGGGGGGCTGCTACGAGCAGGGCCACTGCCACAAGGCCTGAGAGAAGAAGAAAAAAGGCTTTGAGCCAGCTTCGTGTGGTGTCCTTCAACTGATCGCTCATGAATCTATCCTGGAGTTTACTGCCTGATTCCGTGTGTGTCCCGATTTGCGTGTTCCCTGCTGCATGCCAGACTAGAAGATGAAGGGCCTTGTCATGTCCATGACCGAGAGACAGGCGAAGGCCGCGCAGGCCAGGACAAGCGCCCAGGAAAGGGTCGGCGCAAAGTTGAGCCAGGGCCTTGAGCCGTCCCTGCAACCCAGAAAGACCTCGCGCGCAGTGGGCAGGGCAAAGGTGCATATGGCCGCAATGATTAAGGGGACAAGGGAGATTGCGCCCGAGAAATAGCCGTTGGCGAAGAGGGACAGGGAGCCTGTGACGTCAAAGAGGGCCCTGTAGAGGGCAAGGGCATGGGGCAGGGAGTCCGCACGGAAGAGTACCCAGGCAAGGCTTACCAGCACAAAGGTCACGAGGATGCAGATGCCGCGCACGAAAAGACCCGAAAAGAAGGCGTCAAGGCCAGGGCCTTTTGCCTTTCGCAAGGCCACGTTGAGGCCAAGGAAGAGCGCGTGAAGAAGGATCCAGGCAAGGAAGTTCAGCGCAGCCCCGTGCCAGAGCCCTATGGCAAGAAGGCCTGCCATGACGCCGAGGAAGGCTCTGGGGAAGGAGGGTGCAGGGCCTGCGAGGGGTTGATAGACGTACTCGCGCACAAAGGAGGAGAGGGTGATGTGCCACCTGCGCCAGAATTCTATGAAGCCGGTTGCCCTGTAGGGTGCTGCAAAGTTTTCCGGAAGCCGCAAGCCCAGCATGAGGGCAGCGCCCAGGGCCATGTCAATATATCCGGAAAAGTCGAAGTAGACCTGGAAGGAAAAGGCAAAGACGCCCCAAAGGGCCTCTGGACTTGTGAGGGCGTACCCTTCGGCTGCAGCAGCAAAGATGGTGTCCGCGTGGGCGCCCAGCCAGTTTGCCAGAAGTACCTTCTTGGCAAGGCCTGCCAGAAAGAGGCCAAGGCCTGTCGCAAGGGTAGGCAGGGAGGGTGCATCCAGATTGTCGAACTGTGTGCCCATCTGCTCGTAGCGCACAATGGGGCCAGCCAGAAGATAGGGAAAGGCAAGGGAGAAAAGGCCGTGGCGCATGAGGCCTTCCGGCTCAAGGTGGCGCTTGTAGATGGAGATGAGCCATGCAGCCTGGACCAGTGTCCAGAAGGAGATGCCGGCAAGCTCTGTTGTGCCGAGCACAAAGACGTTTTCAGGCCCGGATGCGGCCATGCCCTCCCACAGGGTGGACCAGAAGGGGATCTCGCGTTCGACACCGGACATGGACGGGAAAAGCAAGCCAAGCCTTGGCAGGTAGCGTACAAGCAGGAGGGGGGTAAAGTTGAGCACAAGGGCAAGGAAGAGCAGTCCCTTGCGTCTAAGGGAGCCCTCGCGCTCGCCAGGTGCTGCAAGGGCAAGGCCAAGGCCGTAGTTCACAAGGATCATGAGGCCCAGGATGAGGAGTGCTGCAGGGCTTGCCCAAAAGCAGAAGAGGATGGATGCGCCAAGGAGCACAGGGCCAAGGGCCGGCTTGTGCACTATGGCAACCGCTCTCCAGACGAGGACAAGCAGGGGCAGGAAGAACAGGACAAAGACATAGCTGTCAAAGGGCATGCACTCTCCTCACAAGAAAGCATGGCAGTATGGAAAAATGCCGGATTTTTTTCGTTTGGCCCGCAGCCCTTTCCGGTGCCGGGCCAGCCTTCCTCTACACCAGGAAGGGTCAAAAATCCACATGAAGCCCTTCCCTGTGGGGTAGGTGCCGGGGCAGGCTGGCCCTTGACAAGGGGGCGCCAGGGAAAAAGAATTGTCTTTCGCATGAGATGTCATTGGCTCATGCCGAAAAATTTCCGGAGGACACGCACTTCCTTGAAAACCCTGGTTCACCCCTGGCCCGTACACGGCAAGGGAACACGTATTGTGCCCGTGTTCTTGCCCTTTGCCGGTTGCCGCACCCGCTGTATCTACTGTGCCCAGACCCTGCAGACCGGAAAAAGCCTGCAGGGGGTTCGGCAAGTCCTGGACGAAGCCCTTGTTATGCTGAGCGAGCGGAGCGCACGCGGCCTTGAGCCTTGCGAGCTTGCCTTTTACGGCGGCACCTTTACAGCGCTTGAAAGAGAGGCTTTCGAGTTTTGCCTTCAAAGGGCTTTTGAGTGGCGAAATATGGGGCTCATCTCTTCCTGGCGCTGTTCGACGCGCCCGGACTGCCTTGACGAGCGTCTCCTTTTGGACATGCGCGCAGCAGGCTGCACGACAGTGGAGCTTGGCATACAGAGTTTTGTGAACGAGGTCCTTCGCACTTCCCTTCGTGGCTACGATGCCGAAACTGCCTTTAAGGCCATGGAAATGGTGAAGAATGCGGGCCTGAAGCTTGGCGTGCAGCTTTTGCCAGGGCTTCCGGGGCACACAGCAAGCGATTTTGTGGACGATGTGAACAGGGCCCTTGCCGCAAAGCCTGCCTTCATGCGCTTCTACCCCTGCCTTGTGGTGGAAGGAACAGGCCTTGCGAAACTGTATCGCGAGGGGCGCTATGTTCCCTGGAGTGTTGCGACAACCATCTCTGCACTCTCCGAGGGGATTCTCCTTTCCCATGAGAAAAATGTTCCTGTCATCCGCCTTGGGGTTGCCGTGGAACAGGGCTTCGAGGAACACGTGCTGGCAGGCCCGAGGGACCTGAACCTTGGCACCAGAGTGCTTTCTGGGGCCCTTTTGAAGCTTGTGGCAAGGGATGTGGAAAGACATGGGGCCCTTCAGCGTATGGAGCTTCCCAAGACTGTGCAGGGCTATCTCTACGGGCACGGGCGGGAAAACGCCGAAGCTCTGAAGCGTCTTGGGTTGAAAAGGGAAAGCATTGTTTGGACAGAAGGGGAAGAAATACGCATTTTCTGCGAATAGGGGCTTTCTTTCCACCTTTTTTTTGCGCTCTTGCAGGGACTTTTCTGCACAAGGTGCAGGCAAGGGATGTCAGACAGACAAAAGTAACAGCCCTCTGACATGCTCTTGTTAAACAAGGACAGGAAATTATCTGGACAGGGCAGGATGCTTGTGAGAAGATGTCCCTTCAAGTCTTCTCTTTTCCCAGGGATAGATTCCCAAGGATAGACGCCCATGTCCAAAGCCCGGATTCAGCTGCCACGAAACATCAGGCGGGCAAGTCTCTTCTTCAAGCTCTTCAACAGCGAGCATCTTGCGCATATTCCCATGGGAATACTGCTGTTTTTCGGCTTTGTCACCCTGACTATCATGGTCAGCTTCCCGGCTCTCATTTCCGTTGAGCGCAACGAGACAACGTTGACGCGCCTTCTCGCGGACAAGGGCTTTTCCCTTATCACCGCCTTCGAAAACGTCCTGCGCACAGGCATGCGCTCGCAGATGGGCATACGGCTGCAGTTTCTGCTCGAGCAGATGACGCAAAGCCCAGATGTGAACTTCATAGCCGTCACCATGCCCGACGGGACCATCATCGCCCATACGGACAGGAGACGCATAGGCGAAATCCTCAATATTGACGGCCGCGAGGCCTCGGAAGCGACCATGCATCAGCTTTCCCCCCGCGGCGAGCGGCGCTGGAGCGTCATGGAAATTGAGGGGACACGAAGCTTTGTGGTGTACAGCAACTTCCAGCCCATTGTCCCTGACAGGAACAGAAGGCCAAGAGCACCTGACGGGGCCGGAAGCGACATGCACGGACAGCACATGGAAGGAAGAGGGCCAGGGCACGGCATGGGGCGCGGACGCGGCATGGGCAGACGCCTTGCCAGTGGAGAGCTTCCCGTACCCATGATTTTCCTTGGCATGGACATCTCGCCCTTTGATATCACCCGCGCCCAGAACAGGGCCTACATGACCATGCTTGTGGGTGTGACACTTTTGGTGGGTCTTGCCTGTCTGCTTGTTCTCTACCACACGCAAAGGGCAAGGCAGTCCAGCCTGCGCGAAAAGGCAGCCAGAAGCCGCGTGGCAGCCCTGGAAGAGGAAGTGCGGCGCAAGGAAAAGCTTGCCGCAGTGGGCAATCTGGCAGCTGGCGTAGCCCACGAGATCCGCAATCCCCTAAGCTCCATCAAGGGCTATGCCACTTATTTCCAGCAGCGTTTCCCTGAGGGCAGCGAGGACAGGGAGGCAGCGGCAGTCATGGTGCGCGAGGCGGACAGGCTCAACCGCGTTATCACCGAACTCATAGGACTCTCCCGTCCCACGGACGTGGCCCTGCAGGCAGTAGCCCCGGACGAGGTCATGCAGCATGTGGCGCGCCTGCTTGCTCAGAACGCAGCGAGCAGGAACGTGAAGATCATCCTCAATCTGCGCAAATGTCCAAGGGCACTTGCCGATCCTGACAGACTGGGCCAGGCTGTGCTCAATTTGTGCCTGAACGCCCTTGACGCCATGCCAAAGGGTGGCAAACTTACCCTTGCCACCAATGCGAGCGAGGGCCGCATCTGCCTGCAGGTGCTGGACAACGGCACAGGCATCAAGCCGGAAAACCTGCCTCATGTCTTTGATCCCTACTTTACCACCAAGACCAAGGGCACGGGTATTGGCCTTGCCACTGTACACAAGATAGTGGAGGCCATGAACGGCGAGATTTCCGTGACTTCCAGGGAAGCCACGGAGCGCCACACAGGGGAGACCTGCTTCAGTATCTGGCTTCCCGTGGCGGAGACACAGGGGAGCCGAGCCTGATACAGGACCTCAATCCCGCAAAAATCAGATACAATCTCACACACATACAAAAAGGGCAGGAAAAAATGACTACTACAGTACTGGTTGTGGACGACGATGACGCCCACCGCGGTATGCTCAGGATGATGCTCAAGTCCTGGGGCTACACGGTCGAGGAGGCAGCAGACGGGGACGAGGCAGTGGAAAAGGTGCACGCAAAGGCCTTTGACGCTGTGCTTACGGACGTGCGCATGGGCAAGGTGAACGGCATCGAGGCCATGAAGCAGATTTTGAGCTACAACCCCTCGCTGCCTGTTATCCTCATGACAGCCTATTCCTCTGTGGAAACGGCAGTGGACGCCCTGCGCATAGGCGCCTACGACTACCTTATCAAGCCTCTGGACTTCGATGCCCTGAAGGAAACCCTCAAAAAGGCCATAGAGCACTCGCGCCTGGGCGTGGAGAACAGGGAGCTGAGAAGGCAGTTTTCCGAGGAAAACGCGAGCACTGAAATCATCGGCCGCTCGCCTGCCATAACCAGCATGCTCTCCATGATTCGCACAGTTGCCCCCACAGAGGCCACAGTGCTTATCACAGGCGAGTCCGGCACTGGCAAGGAGCTTGTGGCAAGGGCTTTGCACGCGCAAAGCCTGCGCAAGGACGAGCCCCTTGTTACCGTCAACTGCGCTGCCCTTGCAGAGACATTGCTCGAGAGCGAGCTCTTTGGTCACGAAAAGGGAGCCTTCACGGGAGCAGACAAGCGCAGAGAAGGCCGCTTCAAGCAGGCGGATAGGGGAACGCTTTTCCTGGACGAGATAGGCGAGATGCCCATAGGCGTGCAGGCAAAGCTTCTGCGCGCCCTGCAGCAGGGCGAGATACAGCGTGTTGGCTCGGACAAGAGCGAGCACGTGGATGTGCGCGTCATTGCCGCAACCAACAGGGATCTGCGCAAGGAAGTGGAGGAGAGGCGCTTTCGCGAGGACCTCTATTTCCGTCTCAATGTCATAAGCCTCGAGGTGCCGCCGCTGCGGCAGAGAAAGGAGGACATCCCCCTTCTGGCAGCCCATTTCCTTTCCCACTACGCGGAGCGCAACCACAAGAACGTCAAGGGCTTTTCCGCGCAGTGTATGGATATGCTTTTGCACTACGACTGGCCAGGCAACGTGCGCGAGCTGCAAAACGCGGTTGAGCGCGCTGTCATCCTCTGCACAGGCGAGTACGTGACAGGGCCGGAGCTTCCGGTGAACATAGCGAAACTCGCAGCCGAGGCCATGCCGAAGAGCTCGGAGGTCTCGTCCTCCCTTGCCGGCCTGCCCCTGGAAGAGGTGGAGCGGCGCGCCATAGAGGAAACCCTGCGCGAGACAGGGGACAACAAGAGTGCAGCGGCAAGAAAGCTCGGCATCACAAGGGCCACCCTGCACAAGAAGCTGCGCAAGTACGGCAGCGACAAGGGGGATGCCGAGTGAGAGCCCTTGCACACGGACTGGGCAGAAGGGCCGGAAAGCCCAAAAGAAACCTGAAGCTTGAGCGCGTGGTGGACTTTATCTTCGAGGCTGGCTGGCTCAAAAAGACCCTGCGCACAGGCTGGGCGTATCTTGGAAGCGGTCAGGAGGACGTAGCCCAGCACAGCTTCCGCGTGGCCCTCATAGGCTACGTGCTTGCCAAGAGGGCTGGTGCCAATGCGGAACACACGGCACTTTTGGGGCTTTTCCACGATCTGCACGAGGCCAGGACCTCGGATCTCAACTACATGAACCAGCGCTATACGAACAAGGACGAGCGCAGGGCCCAGGCGGACGCAGTGGAAGGAACCGGCTTTGGGGCGGAGATACTGGCTGCCTACGACGAGTTCGAGGCCAGGGAGAGCCTCGAGGCCAGGCTTGCCAAGGACGCGGACCAGCTGGACCTCCTCTTCAACCTGAAGGAAGAGCTGGACAAGGGCAATGCCTTCGCAAAGGACTGGATAGACGCAGCTCGCGAGAGGCTCAAGACTGCCGAGGCCAGAGAACTGTGCGAGGAAATGCTGCGCACGGACCATAACCGCTGGTGGTTCGGGCATGTGGACAGGCGCTGGTGGGTGGACCGCAAGGAAGGGGGCCTGGGAGACCCCGGGCGAGAGAGGAATCGCGAGCCTTTGAGCAGGCGTGCAGGGCACCCAGGTCGTAGGATATGCAGGCCCATGCTTCTCAAAAACAGGACGTAAGTCTTTGCCGTTCTTGAGAGAACAGCCATCAGGAGTCTGGAGGATCTGCCAAGGCAGCCAACATCATCTTCACCGAAGATTTTGCGCAACTGCGGCAAGATCATGTACTCTTTCGACAAGACAGGCTTTTTGCTGCAGTTCCTTGAGTCCCCTGCTGACGCTACCCTGTTTACCCGCCCCAGGCGCTTGTCACAAAAAAAACTACGACAACAGGGACACAGTCTGTCGCATGCTCAAAGCCCAGAATTTCCAAATTACGGCGCAAGGGCTGGAACTGCCGGACGGCATTTCACCTCTCAAGTCTGTCCCTTCAGAGCTTGTGCCGCACTGCCCTGTGTGCGGTGCGCCCATGTCCATGAATCTGCGCGCGGACGATACCTTTGTGGAGGATGAGGGCTGGCATATGGCAGCCGGTTGCTACGAGGAGTTCCTGCACCGTCACAAGGGCGAGCATATCCTGTTCTGGGAGCTGGGCGTTGGGGAAAACACGCCAGGCATCATCAAATACCCCTTCTGGCGCATTACGTACCAGAATTCCAAGGCAGTCTTTGCCTGCGTGAATCTTTCCCAGGCTTTCTGCCCAAGGGAGATTCAGGAGCAGGCCATCTGCATTGATGGTGACACTGGCACGGAACTGAAGAAGCTGTTGCCGTGAAGAGCAGTAGAGACGAAGAAGGGCCGCGTACATGCGCGGCCCTTTGCACTATTGGCGAATTCCTAGAGACTTATGGGCATTTTGCCAAAGACAGACTCGTACCTTTTGACAAAGTCTTCCTTCGTAAAGTGATGTTCCTGTGTGCCCTGGCAGGCAATGCAGTAGCTCGCGGTAACGGACCCGAACTTTGCGGATTCCACAACCGAGAGACCGTGGCTTAAGCCAAAGAGCAGGCCGGACCTGTGCGAATCGCCAGCCCCCGTCGGATCGGCCACGTGCTCGCAGGGAACTGGTGCTATGGTCTCGTCCGTGCCGTCGCGACCGCGCACGCGGCAGCCCTGGGCACCCAGGGTGGTGATGAGCCACTCGACCTGGTTTAACAGATCCTCTTCGCGCTCAAGTTCGAGAAGCTTGGCAGTCATGCCGAGCTCGTAGTCGTTGCACACGTAGGCAAAGGCCCCGTCTATGGCCGTGTTCAGCATATCCTTCGTGAAGATGGGCAGCTGCTGGCCTGGATCGAAGATGTAGCGGACATTGTGTTCCCTGTAGAGTTTCGGGAGATTTTGCATGTCCTCCATGTTGCCGGGGGAGACAATGGCGAGATCCGTACTTCCCAGGTTTTTGAAGGTGTAGCCGCAGGGCCTTGTCATGGCGCCAGGGTAGAAGCCCGTGATCTGGTTGCCGGAAAGGTCCGTGGTAATGTAGCACAGGGCAGTGAAGAGCTCCGGATCGCGGCGTATGCCCTCGACGGAGAGGCCGACTTCCTTCAAGTGATCCGCGTAGGAGTCGAAGTCCCTGCCCCCGCAGCCAAGGATGATGGGTTTTTCACCCAGGAGGGCCAGGGTGTAGGCGATATTGCCGGCGCAACCGCCGCGCCTTTCAATCATGTCGTCTACCATGAAGCTTATGTTGAGCATGTGCAGCTTGTCCATGAGCACATGGTCCTGGAAATTGCCATGGAAATTCATGATGCGGTCGAAGGCAAGGGAACCCGAGACGTATATGGACATGGGAGATCATCCTTGAGAATGGTTTGAGGGTTTGTGAAGCTACCGAAAGATCGGCCTGACAGGATGTTTGCCTCCCCTTTCTAGACGCAAGAAGGCTCTTTGTGAAGCCTTGCCCCCTGCATTGCACAGAGGGGCAAAAGCGGGTACAAAGCCCCCCTGACAATTGCTGTCCGCGCAATCTAGCGCACAGGACAAAGCCCAATGGCATCCACAGGGGCCATCTGCCCCTCGCAATATTTCACGACAAAGGAGGATGGCGCATTTTCCTTTTGGAACCTTGCGCCAGTATTTCGCGATGAACGTTGTTACCCGTTTTGCACCCAGTCCCACAGGGCATCTGCACATAGGTGGGGCCCGTACCGCCATTTTCTGCTGGCTGCTTGCCCGCCATTTTGGCGGCCACTTCCACCTGCGTATCGAGGACACAGATCTCTTGCGCTCCAAGCAGGAGTACACGGACTCCATCCTGGCTTCCATGAAGTGGCTTGGCCTCGACTGGGACGGCGAGCTCACCTACCAGACACAGCGCATGGACCTCTACAGATCCTATGTGGAAAAGCTCTTGCAAAACGGCCAGGCCTACTGGTGCTCCTGCACGGCCGAGGAAGTGGAGGCCATGCGCGAAAGGGCCCGTGCCGTGGGCAAGAAGCCGCGCTACGATGGCCACTGCAGAAATCTCAACCTGGGACCCGGCGAGGGCCGCTGCGTGCGTTTGAGATGCCCGGACGAAGGCAAGATCGTCTTCGACGATATGGTGAAGGGCAAGATCTCCGTGGACGTTTCCGAGCTGGACGACATGGTCATTCAGCGCGCAGACGGCACCCCCACCTACAACATGGCAGTGGTTGTGGACGACTACGAGATGGGCATCACCCACGTCATCCGTGGCGACGACCACGTTTCCAACACCCCGCGCCAGATCCTCATCTACCGCGCCCTGGGCCTCAAGGAACCCATCTTTGGCCACGTGCCCATGATCCTTGGTTCCGACGGTGCAAAGCTCTCCAAGCGCCACGGCGCAAGGGCTGTCATCGAATACGAGAAGGACGGCCTTCTCCCCCACGCCCTTGTGAACTACCTTGTGCGCCTTGGCTGGTCCCACGGCGATCAGGAGATCTTCGGCCTGGACGAGCTGGTGGAGCTGTTTGACGGAACGCACTTGAATCCCTCAGCTGCCCGCTTTGACACCAACAAGCTGCAGTGGCTCAACGCCCACTACATGCGCGCCCTGCCCGTGAGCGAGCTTGCTCGCCTTGTGCGTCCCTTTGCAGTGGAAGAAGGTTACGGGGAGCTTTCCGACGAGCGCCTCGCAGGCCTGTGTACCCTGTTCCGCGAGCGTGCCAAGACCCTGGTGGAACTGGCAAAGTGCTTTGCTCCCATGCTCAAGAAGGCAGACGAGCTTGTCTATGACGAGAAGGCCGTTGCCAAGAACATCACGCCCGAGACCAAGGAGCGCCTGACAAGGCTTGCCGCAGTGCTTGAAAAGACGGAAGTCTTCGAGGCAGAGCACCTGAACGAGGTGTTCAACGGCTTTGTGAAGGACAACAACCTGACCTTCAAGGAAATTGCTCCGGCCCTGCGCACGGCCCTGGTGGGCTTCATGGGTGGCTCCCATCTGCACGACATCATGGCCTTCCTCGGCAGGGAAGAGACACTCGCCCGCATTGCGCGCGCTGCAACCCTGTGATTCGGGAAGAAGACACAATAGGCAAGGACAGGACTGACGCTCAATCAGGCGTTGGTCCTGTCCTTTCGCATGGTCAAGAAAGCGCAGACCCGTTTGATGCAGGCTCGTCTGATTCTGCCGGCACAGGCCTTGAGATTCTGGACCCCCGCATCGTGGACTGGGTGCGCTCTCTTGGCTGGGACGAGCTTCGCCCCATACAAAGGGATGCGCTAGGGCCCATCCTTTCCGGCACGACGGACGTCATTCTTTCTGCAGCCACTGCCTCGGGCAAGACAGAGGCAGCCTTTTTGCCAGCCATCTCCCGTATTTTGGAAGATGCGTGGGATGGCACACCCCTATTGTACCTAAGCCCCTTAAAGGCCCTCATCAACGATCAGTACAGACGCCTTGCCCCCTTGTGCGCCAGGCTGAATCTTCCCCTGATCCCCTGGCACGGGGATTTGCCAGCCCAGGCCAAACAGAACTATCTGCACTCTGCCCGAGGCATCCTGCTCACGACCCCGGAGTCCCTGGAAGGCTTTCTTCTGCGCCACCCCGCCTTTTGCTACAGGGCCTTCTCCTCCCTTTCTCATGTCATCATAGACGAATTTCACTCCTTTGCCGGTGTCGAGCGCGGCAAGCAGCTGGAAAGCCTTCTGCACCGCATAGAGGCACTTGCGCACCACCCAATCCCCCGAATAGCCCTGAGTGCCACCATTGGCGACGAGAAGGGCATGAAGGAGGAGCTGAGGCCCCACAGGGGAGACTATCCCTGCCGCATCGTCCGGGACGAGGCGGAACGCCACCCCCTGGTACAGCTGCGCGCCTATGTGGAGGTGCCGCCCTTCTTGCGGGAGCGTATAGCAGAGCACGGGGTAGAGGATCTGGCGGACGATCTTTTCAACCTCCTTTCCGGGGGACACCACCTTGTCTTTGCCAACTCGCGCGCCAGAACCGAACAGGTGGCAACACTGCTTGCCAGGCGCTGCAGGCAGTTCGACATGGAAAACGAGTTCTTCCCCCACCACGGAAGTCTCTCGCGCGAGTTGCGGGCCACGCTGGAGGCCAGACTGCAGGATCCGGAAAAGCCCACGACGGCTGTGTGCACCTCGACCCTGGAGCTTGGCATAGACATTGGCAACATGGACAGCGTTGTGCAAATAGACGCGCCCAACTCTGTTGCCAGCCTGAACCAGCGCCTTGGCAGGGCAGGGCGCAGGGGCGGGCAGCAGCTTTTGCGCATCTGCCTTCTGGAAAACTTTGTTTTGCGCAACGCAGGCCTTTCGGACAGGCTGCACATGGGCCTTTTCCAGTCCCTGGCAGTACTGCGCCTTTTGCAGGAGGGCTGGTGCGAGCCAGGGGAGGCGGCCAGGCCCCACTACTCGACCCTTGTCCAACAGATCCTGGCTGTCCTTGGGCAGTACGGGGGTGTCTGCCCGTCCGTGCTCTGGCGGCTTTTGTGCAAGACAGGCCCCTTCAATGTGCCCCAGGACAAGTTTGCAAGGCTCTTGCAGGGTCTTGCAAAAAAGGACCTTGTCTGCAGGAAGGAAGGCGAGCGTGAAATACGCCTTGCCCCAAAGGGCAGGGAGCTTGTGGACACCTCGGACTTTGCCACCTCCTTTCGCACGGCAACCGAGTTCGGGCTCATGCACGAGGGGCGCTTCATGGGGCAGCTTCCCATGACAGAACCCCTGAAGGAAGGGCAGGGCATCCTTTTTGCCGGCAGGGCCTGGAAGGTCGTGTCTCTGGAAGAGAACATGCGCCGCATCCATCTTGAGCCCGAGAGCGAGGGCAAGCCGCCAAGATTTGCCGGTGCCGGCAAGCCCGTGCACGACAGGGTGCGCATGGCAATGCACACCCTCTACGAAAAGGGGAAGGCCCCTGGCTTTCTCAACCAGAAGGGCAGGGTCATGTTCCAGCAGGCGCAGACAGCCTATGTTTTGTACGGCCTTGGGAAGGGGAGCCTTGTTGTTGACGGAAACAGGCTTTGCCTCTTTCCCTGGCGTGGGGACAGGTTTTGCGGCACGGTGGCAGCCCTTTTGCGCCTGGCAGGCCTAGAGGCAAGCGACATGGCCGGCATGGTGGACATGGGCACCATCTCGAAGATGACCTTCAAAAGCAGGGTTGGAAAGCTGCTCGACAAGGGCAAGCCAAAGGCTACTGCTTTGACCTGCGGGCTGCAGGAGACATTGCAGGAAAAGTTTGCCTCCCTTGTGGATCCCGAGCTTTTGGCAGAGGACAACATGGCACGCTTCTACCAGCTGGATGACGCCTGGGAGTGGCTTGAGCGGCTGATTGGCTAGGCTTTGCCGCGTGCCACACCCAGAGACGGGAGAGAATCTGGCAAGAAAAAGCCACAAATGCTTATTGCTGTCTCATCGCGGGAGGTTATCCTCTCTTGCAGAATTGAGCGGGTAGAAGAGGGCATACGAGTGATGTCCTCTCGCCCGGGACAACAAGGAGTAGCCATGAGTGGACAGCAAGACGTATCGCGCAGAACATTTGTGAAGGGGAGCGCCGCAGTTGTGGGCGGACTTGCCCTCGGGGGCATGCCCATTCAGGCGCAGGCAAAGGAAAAGACCGCCCGCGTATATTTTTGCCGCACTATCACTCCCCAAAGCCTCATTGCCATGTACGAGGCCCTGAAACATCCCCTGAAACCCAAGGTGGCAGTGAAGATTTCCACAGGCGAGCCCGGTGGGCACAACTTCCTGCAGCCAGCCCTCATTGCCCCGCTGGTGAAGAAACTGAACGGAACGATTGTCGAGTGCTGCACGGCCTACAAGGGCAGGCGCCTGGACCCGAAGGAACACTGGAAGGCCATCGAAGAGCACGGCTTCAAGGCCATTGCCCCCTGCGACATCATGGACGAGTTTGGCGACATGGCCATCCCGGTGAAGAAAGGCTTCCACCTGAAGAAAAACATTGTGGGCAAGCATCTTGCCAACTACGCCTCAATTTTGATGCTCTCCCACTTCAAGGGGCATGCCATGGGCGGCTTTGGCGGTGCCTTGAAGAACATGAGCATAGGCATTGGCTCTACCCGCGGCAAGACCAACATCCACACGGCAGGTGTCACACAGGACTATACGAAGCTCTTCAGCAATCTGCCCAAGCAGGACTTCTTCCTCGAATCCATGGCGGACGCCTGCAAGGCTGTCATGGACTACAAGGGCCGCGAGAACATCGTCTACATCAACGTTGCCAACAGGCTCTCCGTTGACTGCGACTGCGACTCAAGCCCAGAGGAACCCAAGATGGCAGACCTCGGCATCTTTGCCTCCACGGATCCCGTGGCTCTGGACCAGGCCTGCTACGACGCTGTGGTGAACTCGAAGGATCCCGGCAAGGCCGCCCTCATCGAGCGCATGGACTCCCGTCACGGCATCCACACAGTGGAAGCTGCTGCCAAGCACGGCCTTGGCGTGCGCAAGTACGAGCTTGTGACCGTGAACGTGTAACATCTTAAGACCTTCCACTTTTTGGGGTATTCCTGGGGGTATCGGGAATGCCCCGATTTTTTGGTGTTCGGAAAGTTGGAGGGTAGCCTTTGGACGGACAACCTTCGACAAAACAGTCTGGAATGGTTCTACATAGAACCATAGTTGTTTTGCGACAATTAGAAATCCCCAGAAACGTCACGAAGAATTCCCCACTTCCGTCAGGAAA
>ULWB01048382.1_pt1 | contig 30111 bp, 28 predicted proteins | sample 1959891 | NCBI WGS metagenome assembly ULWB01 (sample SAMEA4835799, study PRJEB28245) | human gut metagenome | biome: gut microbiome; material: fecal sample | place: Denmark | collected 2008 | reverse complement strand
TTTGGCAACATTACGGATGGGCAGGCGTGGTAGGAGTAGGAATCGCTTTTACCGTGGTATCACTGTTCGTTAATTGCTTTAACCCAAAATGGCATAAGAATGGAGTGCCTCTAAACGAATGCAAATAGGTATATTCATCATTCAGATTCACTATAAATCCGTTATCTTTTAATGTTCAAATCTACACCTTTTTCTTTTTTGCAACAAACATAGTATCTTTGCACAAGGAATAGTGTATGATGGAATTGACGGATAAACCGAACGGCACGATTGTGATACTGCATCCCGAGGTGTGGTCGCTTGCCATGCGCTTATCACCGGGGAAAATAGTCTATGCCGTTAGCAGCCGTATGGAGGACAACTCGCTCGTATTCGGCGAAATACCTTTCGACGGAAGCGGCAAGGACGAAATAAAGGAAATCGAGTCTGCCGTATACGACAACCGTTTTTTCCTCTATGGATATGAGCGGCGGACGATTTTTTCCGAATCCCGGCATTTTTTGCTGATTCCTGACGAGTTTTCGGCGGGAGGCGATTACGACGAGTGTTGCAGATATTATAAATATCTGTATCCCGGCGACCGTCTTGTCGTGCGTGCAGACAGAATAGAGGAGAAGGGCGTAACGCTGGCTTTCGGCATAGAGCCTGCTCTCGACTCGTTCTTGCGCCGCACGTTCGACAATCCTGAGGTGACACATTTTCTTACTCCTATAATTAAATTTTTCAGTAAGAGAGAGCATTCGAATGCCGCCAACCGTATGTTTGTTTATTTCAACGACGGAAAAGTAGGCGTTGTGGTGCTTAAGAATGATAATGTGGCATTCGCTAATTTTTTCAGATTCAGCGACATCAACGACGCTTTCTATTACGTGATGAACGCTTGGAACGCCAACGGGCTTGACCCCTTGTCCGACGAGATGCACCTGCTGGTAGAGAAACGTTGCCGCAAGGCCTTGCTTGAGCAGTTCCGCCGTTATGTCCGCGTCGTGGTGCAGTCGATATTTCCCGCGCGGCTGCTTAAGTTGGGACGTAAGGCCATGGATGCCCCGTTTGACCTGATAGTACTTCCGCTATGCGAATAATAAGGGGTAAATATGGCAAGCGCAGGTTCGACGTGCCGAGGAACATAACGGCGCGTCCTACAACCGATTTTGCGCGCGAGAATATATTCAATGTGATAGAGAACCGTATCGACCTTGAGGGCATCGCCGCACTCGACTTGTTTGCCGGCACGGGCGCCATCAGTTTTGAATTGCTTTCGAGGGGATGCGCTTCGGTCACGGCCGTGGAGAAAAGCGGCACTCAATATGCGTTCATACGCAAAGTGGCGCAGACGCTTGGCGAGACCAACCTGCGGCTGATAAAGGGCGACGTGTTCAAATTCATTGCGGCCGACAAGTCGAAATACGATTTCATCTTTGCCGACCCTCCTTACGATTTGCCACGCTTCGGGGAGATACCGGGATTGGTGCTCGGTTCCGGCTTGCTTGCCCCGGGGGCTACTTTCATCATCGAGCATTCCAAGAATTACGATTTCTCGTCGTTGCCCCATTTCGACGAGCACCGCGCCTACGGCAGCGTCAACTTCTCGCTATTCACAGTCTGACAGCAGCATCCCTCGGTGCTTTTGGCCATGACGTATGTTGTGTAATCTATCTGAGTGGTCACACATCTTCCATAAATCCTCAAATATTGAAGAATCGAATTTACCAATTCTCATCCGTCAGGAAATCGGCAATGTGCCGGTGTCTTACCCCTTCGATATTGTCCTGCCAGACATTATCCATACTCACAACATATTTGGGGTAATGGTCGCTGATGGCAAGCAAAGGGGCAAATTCGCGCTCAACCGTTGCGTCCGATTCCATCCGATAAGTTACCTGAACATAAATCTTTTCGTCCTTGCGGATGCCTACGAAATCGACTTCACGATTGTCCTGCTTACCAATGAACGTGTCATATCCGCGACGCTTCATCTCCCAATAGACAATGTTCTCCAACGCACCTGAAATCATCCGGTCTTTATAGCCCATTACGGCGTAAACCAGCGACAAGTCGCTGACAAAATACTTCTCGTTGGTCTGCAACTGTTCTTTCCCCTTGATGTCGTAACGCGGCACACGCTGGATGATGAATGCGCCCTGCAAGGCATCCAGATAATTATAAACGGTGTTGATGTCCACTCGCCGTTGCTGGCTCTTGAAGTAGTCGGCGATATTCTTTGCGTTAAGCCGGTTGCCGATATTCTCGAACACGAAGCGTACTACCCGTTCCAGCAGTTCCACGTTGCGGATGCCATGCCGCTGTACTGTGTCGCGCAGAATGACGGAAGAATAGATGTCATACACCAACTTATAAATGGCTTCATAGCTGTAACTTCCTGTATGAACGGTCGGAAAACCGCCCATACGGAGGTATTTCTGAAACTCTTCCCTTAATACTTCCTTGCTATCCGGATTTATTCCATGAAACAAAAGATATTCATTGAAGGACAGCGGCATGATATGGAAACAGACGTACCTGCCTGCCAGATAGGTGGACAATTCGGAGGAAAGCAGCCGGGAGTTGGAGCCGGTTACATAAACATCCACATCCCAATCCACCATGAAAGAATTGACGGCCTTTTCCCAATCCTTCACCTCTTGTATCTCATCCAGCAGGATATATGTTTTCCCATCGGTTTTTTTCACTTTATCCTTGATATACAGATATAGGGCTTTTGCATCGGCAATATCCATCCATTCAAAACTCTCAAAGTTTATATAGACAATATGCTCTTTGGCAACTCCCTGACGCTCCAGTTCTTCTGCTATCAGTTGCAATACGACCGACTTTCCGCACCGGCGGATACCGGCTATCACCTTGATGAACGGACGGTTCATGAAGGATCGGATTTGTTTCATATACAGCTCTCTTTCTATCATGGCATATTTATTTGCGATTATACCTGCAAATATAGTGAATTTGTTTTTAGTTTTTAGGGTCATAACCCTAAAAACTGTATTTTAATGCTGCTTGGATGGTGTGTGGAATGGGGTGGCGTTCTGATGGCAGGGATAAAAAAAAGAAAAGGATGCGTTTCTTGCGCATCCTCTTCCTTGGTGATCCGCTTGGGGCTCGAACCCAAGACCCCAACATTAAAAGTGTTGTGCTCTACCAGCTGAGCTAGCGAATCATCATTTGCGGCAATCAGTTCCCCTGATTGCGTGTGCAAAGGTATGCCGTTTTTTTCAATTGTGCAAATTCCTTGCGTTTTTTTTGAAAATATTTTCACGAAACATAGCCTTTGGCCTCTTGGACAGAGTCCGGCAGCAAATGCCTTTAGCCTGTCGTTTCGGGCGTTTCTGCCCGCCGCACGTCAGAATTTATATGCCGCGCCGATTGTCAGGTAAACGTCGTCCCAGTGGTCGACATACTGGTATTTCAGTTCGAGTCCTATCGCCCATGCGGAATTGATGTTGTAGGCGAATCCTCCACCGATGTTCAGGCCTATTTTGTTCACATCGTCGCAATGGAAATAGATGGGGCCGGCAAGCGGGTAGAGGTCGAAGTTGCGCGGCAGCTCGAACCGGTAACGGAAGTCGGCATCGATGGTCAATGTGTGTACGTCGTTGAAATAGTAGTTGAGTGTCGGCGCCACTTCAAAGTTTTTCGGAAGCTGGAATGTCACTCCTACTCCGAGTCCGAAATCGCTGCGGAGATTGGCTCTCATGTCGAGTTGTTTCAGCCCGGCTGCCTGTACGGCTATTGCCGAAACGGCAAGCAGGGCGGAGATTAAAAGTTTTTTCATAACTAAACGTGATTAAAGTTACTATATAGTTATAACAAAGCAGTGCGGAATGTGTTCAGGTGATAGCACAAAAAAAGGAACTTTTTCACAAAGTCCCTTCCTCTATAGGTTTCCAATAGGTATAACTTTTTAAGGTAAAAAAGATTGTTTTAGGTTTGTGATGCAAATGTGAGCCTTTATTTTTTGCTGTGCAAAGAAAAAAATATGTTATGCAGCATATTTTCTGCTATGAATTATAAGCGGCATTACACAACTGACTGATAAACAATCGCAAAGAGGCGGATGTAAGGTTTGAAAAATGTTATGTTAAATATTGTTACGTGCAAGGCACTGGCATTGTAACCGCTTGAAAATATGTTGTTAAACATATTTCTTAAGTGTAACTTTTGTTCCGTCGAATACGGCGTATGAGTTGAAATGTATCCAGTCGCCGAGTATTATTATTTCTGCCCCGCTTTCTAATTTTTTGTCGAGCATGATGTGGCGGTGGCCGAAAATGAAATAATCTATGTGCCGCGCTTGGTAGCTGTTTGCAAATTCCTCGAGATATTCGTTGCCTTCGCCGAGGTATTCGGGGTAGTCGTCGCCCGAGCGGCTGCTTTCCGACCATCGGAGGGCGAACGGGATTGTCCAGCGCGGATGAATGGCGGAATAGAGCTTTTGGCAAGTCTTGTTGCGGAATATTGCGCGCAGCATTCTGAATGACCGTTTGCGGCGGCCTACGCTGTCGCCGTGGGCAAGGAAAAAAGTTTTTCCGCCGGTCTCGACGATTTTTTCTCCGTCGACGACTGTCACTCCCAACTCTGCGGGCAGGTAGTCGAATATCCAGATGTCGTGGTTGCCGATGAACCAGTAGATTTTAATGCCGGAATCTGACAACTCGGCGAGTTTGCCGAAAAAGCGCACGAATCCGCGCGGCACCACGTAGCGGTATTCATACCAGTAGTCGAGGATGTCGCCGAGCAGGTATATTTCGCGGGCGTCGTCTTTTATGCTGTCGAGAAATTCTGTGATTTTGCGTTCCTGCGCCATGCGGTCGGGGATGTATTTTGCCCCGAGGTGGAAGTCGGACAGGAAATAGATGTTTTTCCGGCGGCTCATAGCAGTCCCAGTTCGAGTTTTGCTTCTTCTGTCATCATGTCCTGATTCCATTCCGGCTCGAATACGATATTGACATCCACACCCGACACTCCCTCCACGCTTTCCACCTTCATCCGTATGTCTTCAATGATGAAGTCGGCCGCCGGGCAATTGGGGGCGGTGAGCGTCATGTCGATTTTCACGTGTCCGTTTTCGCTCACGTCCAAGCCGTAGATTAGCCCGAGGTCGTAGACGTTGACCGGGATTTCCGGGTCGTAAACGGTTCGGAGCATCTTTACGATGCGTTCCTCTAATTGAAGTTTGTCGTTGATATCCATATCTGCAAAAATAAGCCATTTATTTTTAACGGCCGATATTTGTGGGTGGAAATTAATGCGGTGTTTAATTTAAATTACTACTTTTGCGAGTATAATATATATGTGTAACGTATAAAAATCACGATATATGCCAGAAATGACGGAAAATGCTGTCAAAAAGAGCAAGAAGCGGAGCTATAGGGGTGTGGTAAGGTTGTTGTGGACTCTTAATGCATTGGCTATAGTGGCGGTTGCCGTGTTCAGCGTGCTTATATATAATGGTGTCATAGGATATATGCCTCCTGTCGAGGACTTGCGTAATCCTAACGACAAGTATGCCACGCGGTTGTTCACGGCCGACGGCGAGGAGATGGGACGGTATTACCAAAGTAAAAACAACCGTGTATATGCCGATTATGACGAGATTTCGGAAAACGTTGTCAACGCATTGATTGCGACAGAGGATGTCAGGTTCGAAAGCCATTCGGGTATAGATTTCCGCTCGTTGGCGCGTGTGCTTGTGAAGACCGTAATTCTCGGACAGCGCAGTTCGGGCGGTGGTAGCACGATTACCCAGCAGCTTGCCAAACTGCTGTATTCCAGCAGCTCGAACAGTGTCTGGGAGCGTGCGATGAAGAAGCCGGTAGAGTGGGCGATAGCCGTGAAGCTGGAGCGTTATTATACGAAAGAAGAGATATTGAAGATGTATCTCAACCGTTTCGACTTCCTTAACAATGCCGTGGGGATTAAGACGGCCGCATACGTGTATTTTGGCAAGACTCCGGCGGAATTGACCGTAGAGGAGGCCGCTACTCTTGTCGGTATGGCTCAGAATCCGTCGCGCTACAATCCGGTGCGCTACAACGAGCGCACGCGCCAGCGGCGCAATGTCGTGCTGTCGCAGATGGAGAAGGCGGGTATGCTTACTGCTGCGGAGTGCGACTCATTGTCGGCTTTGCCATTGGTGCTTTCATTCCACCGTGTGGATCATAAGGACGGCATTGCCCCTTATTTCCGTGAGGCCGTGCGCCTGATGATGCAGGCAAAGAAGCCGGAGCCGGGCGACTACCCGGAATGGGACCGCCAGCATTACATAGACGATTCCATAGCGTGGGAGAATAATCCGCTGTTCGGGTGGGTCGAGAAGACACGCAAGCCTGACGGCAGCAAGTACAACATCTATACAGACGGTTTGCGCATATATACCACAATCGACTCGCGGATGCAGCGGTATGCGGAGGACGCTCTTGTGGGGCATTTGCGCGACAAGCTGCAACCTCAGTTCGACCGTGAGAAACGCAAGACAGGCCCTTACACACGGAATGCGGCAGAGTTGGGGAATGTCAAAGTCGAGCAGCTGATAGAAAAAGCGATACGCCAAAGCGAGCGTTACCGTGTAGGCAAGCTTGCCGGAATGAGCGATGAAGAGATTTTCGCCGATTTCGACAAGCCGGTGGAAATGACGGTGTTCTCGTACGACGGCGGTTTCGATACGACTATGACTCCACGTGATTCGGTGTTGTACCAAAAGATGTTCCTGAGAGCCGGGATGATGTCGATGGACGCGCATACCGGATTTGTCAAGGCATACGTGGGCGGCCCGGATTTCAGGTTTTTCCAATATGACATGGCAGGAGTGGGACGCAGGCAGATCGGGTCAACCGTCAAACCTTTCCTTTATACATACGCCTTTGAACAGGGGTATACGCCTTGCGACATGTTCCTTAACTCGCAGCCTACAATTGTTACTCCGGCAGGGCAGGTGTGGCAGCCACGCAACACGAGCCACGCGCGTGTCGGCGAGATGGTCGACCTTTATTGGGCTTTGACTAATTCAAACAACTGGATTTCCGCGCGGTTGATGAGCGAGCTTTCTCCGGCGGCGCTTGTGCGTACGATGCATGCTTTCGGCATAACGGCGGAATTGCCGGCTGTCATGTCGTTGTGCCTCGGCCCTTGCGACATATCAGTGAGGGAGATGGTCACAGCCTATACGGCATTTTCCAATAAAGGATTGAGGGTGGACCCGTTGTATGTGACTAAGATTACGGATAATAACGGAAATGTCATTTCCGAGTTTAAGCCACAGTTTACGGAAGTGATAAGCGAAGAGGCTTATTTCAAGATGATTGACATTCTGCAGAACGTAATCAATGCCGGCACGGGTAACCGCTTGCGGCGCGCGCCTTACAACATAACAGCCAAGATGGGAGGAAAGACAGGTACTACCAATTTCAACTCCGACGGTTGGTTCATGGGATTTACTCCGAGCTTGGTGACCGGTGTGTGGGTCGGTGGCGACGAGCGTTATATCCATTTTAACACAATGGCGCAAGGGCAGGGCGCATCCACGGCGTTGCCTATCTATGGAAGGTATATGACAAAAGTATATGCGGACAAGACTTTGAAATATAAGCAGGACGAGGACTTTCCTGCGCCGCCGCCCGGATTCACTCCGTGTTTCAAAGAATCGTTCGGTACGGATTCGATAGTGGCTCCGGTTACTATCGAGGCGATTGAAAATGTATACGATTAAAAGTTAAAAATAATTAAACAGCAGGATTCTTCGGCAGAACGTAAGTTTCAGTTTTCGATTCTTGTGGAGGTTTTTGTTTGAAGATTGCGCATTGTTCCGCGAAATGCTTAACATTCGTAACGACATCGCTGCTGTGGTGACAATCGAGTGGCCTTTTTAGCTTTTAGAGACGTAAATATGAATTACGGAAATTTTTATGTATTAGAAAAAATTGCTATAATTGCAAAAGAGAAATAACAAAACATATAACCATAAAAACAATATCATTATGAGTCGGAATCTGAAAGTAAGAGATTTAACTCTGCGTGACGGACAGCAATCGTTGTTTGCCACAAGAATGAAGCAGGAATACATCGATAAATTACTTCCTTTATATAAGGATGCCGGTTTCTATGCGATGGAAGTGTGGGGCGGTGCTGTTCCTGATTCTGTTATGCGCTATCTTGGCGAAGATCCATGGGTTCGGCTGAAGAGCATAAGCGATGCTATGGGCGGTGTGTCGAAGTTGACGGCATTGTCGCGCGGCCGTAATCTTTTCGGCTATGTACCTTATCCTACATCTGTTCTCGAAGGATTCTATAAAGAAGCAATAAAGAACGGACTTAACATAATGCGTATTTTCGACGCCCTCAACGACTTGGACAATGTGAAAGAGTCGATAAAGCTCATCAACGAGATGGGCGGCATTGCCGACGGCGCGGTCTGCTACACTGTCGATCCGAAGGAAGAACCGGTGGAGATGCCTAAACAAGGTTTCTTTGCTAAGTTGTTCGGTAAAAAGCAGGAAGCGCCGGTGCATGAAAAGATTTTCACGGACGAGTATTTTATCGAGAAGGCAAAAGGAATGGAGGCTTATGGCGCAAAAATCATAACGCTGAAGGATATGGCCGGCCTTGTCAATCCGTCGCGTGCTGCTTCTCTGATTTCAAAGATGAAGGCGGCGTTGAAGGTGCCTGTCGATTTCCATACGCATTGCACTCCGGGCTATGGGTTGGCATCAGTGGTAATGGCGATGATAAGCGGTGTCGACATCGTTGATACTAATATATGGTACTTTGGCGGCGGTTCGGCTGCTCCTGCGATAGAGCTTGTCTATCTGTTCGCAAAGCGTCTCGATATTAACGTGGAAGTGAATATGGAGGCTGTAGGCAAGATTCGCAAGGAACTGAAGGAAGTGCGTAAATCGCTTGCCGATTTCGATTTGCATAAGGGTAACTTCCCGATTGATTTCGACCCGCTGGCTGATAAGCTGCCCGCCGACGTGGAGGCTCAGTTCGACCGTGCTGTGGCCGCTGCAAAGGCCAACGACGAGGATACGCTGCTTGACGCTTGCCATGCAATAGAGAAGTATTTCAACTTCCCGAAACCTAATTTGCTCGTTAAGGAGGCGGAAGTGCCGGGCGGTATGTACTCGAATATGGTTGCCCAGCTGAAAGCGTTGAATGCTGAGGATGTGCTTGACGATGCCATGCACCTTATCCCGAAAGTACGCCGCGATGCCGGTTTGGTGCCGTTGGTCACTCCGACAAGCCAGATTGTAGGCAGCCAGGCAGTCAGCCTTGCCATCGACCGTAAGAAAGGCAATCCCGACTATGCTACCAAATCGAACCAGTTCATAGCTTTGATTAAAGGGGAATATGGCAAGACTCCGGTGGCAATCGACCCCGCTTTCCGTGAGAAAATAACGGGCAGTCCGGTAGAGCATCCGTATGACGTGTCGAGCTATAAGGCACCTGAAAATCCGGTTCTCAATGACCTTGGCGGATGCAAGCTTGCCGAGAACGAGCAGGAATATCTGCTCCTTCAGCTGCTTCCTTCCGTTGCCAACGGATTCTTGAAGAAACGCCGTGAGGCAGAGCATAAGGCCGCGGCTCCGGAAGTCAAGGCGGAGGCTGCGCCGAAAGCAGAGGAAGCTCCGATTACCGGTCCGGTTGAACGTGCTCCTATGGGCGGAAAAATCATAGAAGTGAGAGTCAAAGCCGGCGATAAGGTCAAGAAGGGCGATTTGCTTGTGGTATACGAGGCAATGAAGATGGAGAACGAGCTTGCCGCCGAGCGTGACTGCACGGTTAAGCGGGTGTTTGTAGCCGTCGACGATGTGGTGGGAACCGACGCTCCTCTTATCGAGTTCGAAGATTAAGCATTTTGTATGATCTTTTTATCAGCGGAGGGCTTGTGTCCCTCCGCTTTTGTAATTTTTGATATATGATAGATCCGGAAAAACAGCAATTGACATTGAACATTGCGGACGAGAGGATTGTCACTACGGTTTTGCGTAAGGACGAATATGCCCTGAAGAAAGTGGAAAAAGAGGTGGACATCCTGTGGAATAAGTGGAAACTGATGCATCCGTCGCGCACCAAGACACAGATATTGGCGATGATGGCTTTCCAGTATGCCAAGCTGTATTATGACGTGGTGGGTGAAAGCAAGCGCCGGGAAAAGGAATTGAGCGATTTCATCAAGGAATATGAGGGGAAGATTGATGAAATCCTGCTGGATGTGTGACAAATTTGCAACACCGCGATTCGATTTTTCCTGAAATATTTTTAATAACGGAAATAAAATGCTACTTTTGTAAAAAATTGGGCATAATGGCTGAGACTTTGTCGGAGATTTTTGAGCGGATGCTTCAAAAGCAGCAGATTCTCGTTGACAAATACCATGCATTGGAGCGTAAGAACGGCGATTTGGAGGACGAGAAAAAAGAGCTTGAGAAGGAGTTGCAAAAGCAAAAGGCAGAGATTGAGAAGTTGCAGATGGAAAATCAATATCTGAAAATTGCAAGAACGATTGCACCCGATCAGAACGCATTGGAGAAAAGCCGGGAATTAGTGTCCAAGTTGGTGCGGGATGTAGAAAAGTGTATTGAGCGGCTGTCGGACAGTTAGCGCGGTGCATTTAAGATATATGGATAATGCAATAAAAATACGGTCAGGCGCTTAGGTGCCGTAGTCGTGTGGATTTGATATATTACCTTATCGTTACTCCTGATAGATGGTGAGTATTAACTAACCGCACCGGTGGTATGTGGAATGTTCCGCATATTGTCGGCGCTTTTTTATAATATAAATAAAATTGAATATAAATGGAGATAATTTATTATGTTATCGTTGCAGTGGTTGCCATAGCCATAGGATGTGGCGTTACACTGGCCGTGACAAAGAAAATGGCGCATAGCAGCGCGAAAAATATATTGGACGAGGCAAGGCTTGAGGCAGATGTGATGAAGAAGAACAAGATGCTTGAGGCCAAGGAAGAGGAAATGAAAATGAAAGCCGAGCTCGAGAAGGAGGCCAACGCCCGGTTGTCGAAGGTGCAGGCCGCGGAGGCACGGGCCAAGCAGCGCGAGTTGCAGTTGAACCAGATGCAGTCGGATTTGCAGCGCAAGCGCAATGAAGTCGATGCGCAAAAGGCGTCGCTTGACTCTCAGGGCGCGGCTATGGAGCTGCGTCAGGCAGAACTCGACAAGATGCAGAAAAAGGCGCAGGAAACTTTGGAGCACATTTCCGGGTTGTCGGCGGAAGAGGCTAAGGAAAAGCTCGTAGAATCCTTGAAGGACGAGGCTAAGACTGCCGCCGCTTCATACATCAACGACATAATGGATGAGGCAAAGCTTACCGCCAACAAGGAGGCTAAGCGCATCGTGGTGCAGTCGATTCAGCGTGTGGCTACCGAAACGGCCATAGAGAACGCGGTGACTGTGTTCCATATCGACAATGACGAGATGAAAGGCCGCATAATCGGCCGTGAGGGGCGTAACATCCGTGCTTTGGAGGCCGCTACCGGCATTGAGATAATAGTTGACGATACGCCGGAGGCCATTGTACTTTCCGGTTTCGACCCTGTCCGCAGGGAAATAGCTCGGTTGGCTCTCCATCAGCTGGTGGCCGACGGACGAATCCATCCGGCGCGCATCGAAGAAGTTGTGGCCAAGGTGCGCAAGCAGGTTGAGGAAGAAATCATCGAGACAGGAAAGCGCACCACGATTGACCTCGGCATACACGGGCTTCATCCCGAACTGATACGTCTGGTGGGAAAAATGAAGTACCGTTCCAGCTATGGGCAGAATCTGTTGCAGCATTCGCGCGAGACGGCCAACCTGTGTGCAATCATGGCATCCGAATTGGGGCTTAATCCGAAGAAGGCACGCCGTGCCGGCTTGTTGCACGACATAGGTAAGGTGCCTGACGAAGAGCCGGAATTGCCGCATGCTATTTTGGGTATGAGACTGGCTGAAAAATATAAGGAGAAACCGGATATATGCAATGCGATAGGCGCGCACCACGACGAGGTGGAGCAGACATCGCTGCTTGCACCGATTGTTCAGGTCTGCGATGCCATTTCAGGTGCCCGCCCGGGAGCGCGCCGTGAGGTTGTGGAGGCTTATATAAAGCGTTTGAACGACCTTGAGCAGCTTGCCCTTTCTTATCCGGGCGTAGTGAAGACATACGCCATACAGGCCGGACGTGAGTTGCGTGTGATTGTCGGCGCTGATAAGATTTCTGATGTCGAGACGGAAAAACTTTCCGGAGAATTGGCACGCCGCATACAGGATGAGCTTACTTATCCGGGACAGGTCAAGATTACAGTCATCAGGGAGACCCGCTCTGTCAGCTTCGCTAAATAATACCGGTGGCTATGGATGAAGAAGGAAACTTGAAAGAAGTTCCTGCCGCCGATTCCGCGTTCGAATCGCCGCGCGGCAAATTGGAGAGCTATGACTGGCTCGCCGACATACCCGGGGGCAAGAATGCGTTCGACATAGTAGAAGTGCAGTTTAAGAACACGCGCAGGGGATTTTACCGCAACACTATGAACATACCGCTGAAGAAAGGCGACATAGTGGCTGTGGAGGCAAGTCCCGGACACGACATTGGCAGGGTGGCATTGACCGGCAAATTGGTGGCGTTGCAGATGAAGAAAGCCAATTTGCGGGCGGATGCGGAAATAAAGCGCATATTCAGAAAGGCAAAGCAGGCCGATATGGAGAAATTCGAGGCCGCCAAGGCCAAGGAATACGACACGATGATACGTTCACGCCAGATTGCGAAAGACTTGAATCTTGATATGAAAATCGGAGACGTGGAGTATCAGGGTGACGGCAACAAGGCGATTTTCTATTATATAGCCGACGAGCGGGTGGATTTCCGCCAGTTAATCAAAGTGCTTGCCGAGGCTTTCCATGTGCGTATAGAGATGAAGCAGATAGGCGCGCGTCAGGAAGCAGGCCGCATCGGAGGAATCGGCCCTTGCGGGCGTCCGTTGTGCTGTGCCACGTGGATTACCAATTTCGTGTCTGTCGCCACGAGCGCGGCGCGCTATCAGGACATATCGCTGAATCCTCAGAAGCTGGCGGGGCAGTGCGCCAAGCTGAAATGTTGCCTTAATTACGAGGTCGACGCTTATGTGGAGAGCGTGAAACGGTTGCCTTCCAAGGAAATTCATCTTGAGACGAAGAATAACACGTATTTTCATTTCAAGACCGATATATTCAAGCGTGAGCTGACATATTCCACCGAGAAGAATGTTCCGGCTAACCTTGTCACCATTACGGCAAAGCGGGCTTTTGAGGTGATAGCGTTGAACAAACGCGGAATAAAGCCGGATGATCTTTGTGAAGGTGGCGAAATGAAGGAAAGCGTCAAGGAATTTGGCGACATAGTGGGGCAGGATAGTGTCACACGTTTCGACAAATCGAAAAAGAAGAAGCGCAAGAACGGCAACCGCCAGAAACAGCAAGGCAAGCCGTCGGCACAAGATGGCGGGCAGCGCAAAGATGGCGGACAGCCGCAGCAAGGTGATAATAAGGCAAATCCCGATAACCGTAATAAAAATGGACAGCAAAGGAGAAACGGTAATCAGCGGAAACCGAAAAACAAGCCCGTCGCGGATAATTAGCCGCCTTTTGTGCGCGTTGGCAGTTTGTCTTTACGCATGCTCAGTTGGCGATGTATATTACAGCGATTTCAAGCATTTGGAAGCAGGATGGAGTAAAGACACTCCATTGTGTTTCGAATTGCCTGATTCTGTGGAGGAGGCAGTGTCGGAACTTGATATATGTATCAGGCACGACAATTATTATCCTTACAGGAATGTATGGATTATAGCAGATTTTGTAAAAGACAGGGATGTCGTTGAGTCCGACACCTTGAATATCGTGCTTGCCGACAAGTTCGGGAACTGGTATGGCTCGGGCTTGGGCAAGCTGTTCCAGCTACGGACTGTTGTCAGGAGTGGCTTCCGCCCCGGCGATTACGACAGCGTCAATTTGTGGCATTATATGCGCTGCGACACGGTGCCGGGCATTTACGATGTGGGATTGTCGTTGTCTGATAAAAAATAATTGTTATGGCAGATTGGGTTTCAACCGACGCATTGATATTCGATATGGACGGTACGTTGTGGGACGCTGTCGATTCATATTGCGAAATATGGAATCGCACATTCCGCGATTTCGGCGTAGACTGTACGGTCGGTAGAGATGTCCTTACGGGGTGTATGGGGTTGACGCTCGATGTGATATATAGACGTATTGCCGGCGCTTCGTCTTCGGTGCCTGCCGGAGAATTCATACCGAGGCTTGTCGTCAACGAGAAGGAAATGATGCCCGTGCTTGGCGGTGTGCCTTATCCGGATGTGCGGGAAGGGATTGAACAATTGTCGGAGAAATATGTTATCCTGTTGTTGAGCAACTGCGGGGAAGGCGGTCTTGAAAATATGGCGAGGCACATAGGAATATCGGAATATGTCACCGAGTGTGTCAGTTTCGGTGCGACAAACCGTCCTAAAGATGTCAATATGCGTTATTTGAAGGACAAGTATTCGCTTTCGTTCCCGGTCTATGTCGGAGATACGGACTCGGATTGCCGCAGCGCGCATAAGGCGGGCTTGCCTTTCGTGTTCGCTTCCTACGGTTTCGGAACGTGCGGCGACGCCGATTTGACGGTTGGTTCGTTTGGAGAGTTGACAGAGTTCTTTTTGAACAATAAAGTATAGGATTGTTATGAATAAGTTTTTGTCGGAAGAAGAATTAGGTTTGCGTATTTCTCATATAAGCCGTAAGGTTCGTGAGAAAGGATATGACGCGATGGTGATAAGCACTAATGCCAATATATATTATGCTACTGGTTATGTGTTTTCAGGATATGTGTACGTGGCGGCCGATGGCAATTACACTTTCTTTGTCCACCGTCCTGTCGGTTTGGAGCATAAGAATGTAGTTTATATAAGGAAGCCGGAGCAGATTGCCGGCGAAATGGAAAAAGCGGGCTCGAAGATTCCTGAAAAAGTGGCTTTTGAGCTTGACCGCATACCTTATTCATTCGCTTTGCGTCTTGCTGCCGCATTCTCTCAGAAAGAATTGCTCAACGCGTCGGGCATACTGTCGGAATGCCGGTCGGTGAAAACCGATTATGAGCTGAAGAAGATAAGTGAGTCGGGTGTGCGACATTCGATGACCTATGGCCGCATATCGGGAATTTTCCATGAGGGGATGAGGGATAAGGAGTTGCAAATCGAAATCGAACGATTGTTGCGTCTTGACGGTTGTCTCGGCCAGTTCCGGATTGCGGGGCAGACGATGGAGCTTTTTATGGGCAATATACTTGCGGGTGACAATGCCGACTGCCCTTGTCCGTACGATTTTGCGATGGGCGGTGAGGGGCTCGACGGCTCGTTGCCGGTCGGTTGCAATGACTCGATAATCCGTCCCGGAAATTCTGTCATGGTTGATATGAACGGTAATTTCACCGGATATATGACCGATATGACACGTACTTTTTATGTCCAGTATGTGAGCGACGAGGCCAAGGCGGCACACCGCCTGTCGATTGACATACATCGCGCGCTCAAAGATTTCATAAAGCCCGGAGTGGAGGCTAAGGAAGCGTATTCGTTGGCTAAAAAGATGGCTGATGACGCCGGTTTCGGTGAATATTTCATGGGGCACCGCCAGCAGGCCGGTTTCATAGGGCACGGTGTAGGCATCGAGGTGAACGAGCTGCCGGTAATCGCCCCGCGTAGCAAGGATGTGTTCAGAAAGAACAATGTGATAGCGATAGAGCCTAAGTTCGTGATTCCCGGCACGGGTGCTGTCGGGATAGAAAACACTTATGTGGTGACTGACAATGGTCTGAAATGTGTAACAAACTTCCCTGAAGAGTTGATTGAACTGTGATGGCTATGAACCTGAAAGAACATTTGGCGGATAATCCGGTGTTCCGGCTGGTTGGTGGCATTGCCGACTCTATGGGGCAGCCTTGTTTCGTTGTAGGCGGTTATGTAAGGGATTTGTTCTTGAAGCGGCATTCTACCGACATTGATTTCGTCACAGTAGGAAGCGGAATCAAGATTGCCGAGAAGGTGGCTTCCGGATTGGGCGGGAAAACATCTCTCGCCGTCTATAGCAATTTCGGGACGGCGCAAGTCAAGCACAAAGGAATGGAGCTTGAATTTGTCGGGGCACGGAAAGAGTCATACAGCCACGATAGCCGCAACCCGGTCGTCGAGGACGGCACGCTCGACGATGACCAGAAACGCCGTGATTTCACTGTCAACGCGATGGCGATAAGCTTGAATGAAGGGTCGTTCGGGGAGCTTGTGGACCCTTTCGACGGCTTATCGGACCTTGGCAAGCGGATTATACGCACTCCGCTCGACCCTGATGTCACGTTTTCAGACGATCCGTTGCGGATGATGCGGGCCATACGTTTTGCCACCCAGCTTGATTTCAACATTCTTCCGGCTACATTCGAGGCCATAGCGCGCAACCGCCAGCGCATCTCGATAGTCTCACGCGAGCGGATTTTCGACGAACTGACGAAAATTATCAAATCGCCGGTACCCTCGAAAGGCTTTCTGCTGCTTGAGCGGTGCGGGCTGCTGAAAATAATCTTTCCGGAATTGCAGGCTTTGAAAGGTGTTGAGGTGGTTGACGGAAGAGGCCATAAGGATAACTTTTTCCACACTATGCAGGTGCTCGACAATGTGGCCCTGAAATCCGATAACGAGTGGCTCCGCTGGGCTGCTGTGTTCCACGACATAGCGAAGCCTGTCACCAAGCGCTACGACAGGAAGCTCGGCTGGACTTTCCATAACCATAACTTTGTGGGGATGAAAATGATTCCCGCTATATTCAAGCGGATGAAGTTCCCGATGAACGAAAAGATGCGTTATGTCCAGAAAATGGTGGAGCTCCACATGCGCCCTATCGCGCTTGTCGAGGATGAGGTGACTGATTCCGCGGTGCGCCGTCTGCTTTTCGATGCCGGTAACGATATTGACGACCTTATGCTTCTGTGCGAGGCCGACATAACATCGAAAAATCAGGAGAAGATACGCCGTTATATGGAGAATTTTGCAGCTGTCCGTAACAAGCTCGTGGAGATTGAGGAGAAGGACAGGATTCGCAATTTCCAGCCGCCGGTAAGCGGCAACGACATAATGGAGGCATTCGGGATACCGCCGTCGCATGTCATCGGCGAGATAAAGGAGATTATAAAGAATTCGATACTCGACGGGAAAATCCCTAACGACAGGGAAGCGGCATGGCGTCTGATGGTTGAGCTGGCGCATGAACGAGGCTTGGAATTGAAGCGGTGAGGAGTGGATAAGAGTCACTAAATGCTTATTTTTTAAATTTTTATCCATTTTTCTTGAGCAATAGGTCTGCTAATTGAAAAAAAAGTGCGATATTTGCATCCACAATTTGAACCGGGAATTTATTCTCAGTTTATTTTTTGCTCTGACGTGAAATTTATAAATAAAAATAAAAAACATATATAATTATGACAAAGGCAGATATTGTAAACGAAATCTCTAAAACGACTGGCGTTGAAAAAGCTGCTGTTTTGGAAACTGTTGAGAAGTTTATGGAAGTGGTGAAGGAATCTCTTGCCAACGGCGAGAATGTATATCTCCGCGGTTTCGGTAGCTTCATCGTAAAGACCCGTTCCGAAAAGACAGCAAGAAATATTTCTAAAGGTACGACTATCATAATTCCGGAGCACAAGATACCGGCGTTCAAACCGGCAAAGGTGTTTATGGAGGAAGTTAAATAATAATTAAAATTTTACTACTATGCCAAGCGGAAAAAAAAGAAAAGGCCATAAGATGGCTACACACAAGCGCAAGAAAAGATTGAGAAAGAATCGTCATAAGAAGAAATAAATCACTTTTCTTGAGTTGATAGGTGACACACAAGGACAAGCATGGTGCTCTTTTTCAATCCGCATCTGTTTGTTCTTGTGCCATTATATCGCTATGTGATTGTGAAACTGATTGTTGAATGTTAAAGCCTTGATTTAGCTGTAATGAAAAGTGAACTGATAGTCGACGTTCAGCCTGCCGACATATCTATCGCTTTGCTTGAAGACGGACGATTGATGTCACTTCAACGTGAGGCGCGGAATGTCAAATATGCTGTCGGCGACGTGTACTATGGCAAGGTGAAGAAGCTGATGCCGGGCTTGAACGCCGCATTTGTGGATATAGGCTCGGAAAAAGACGCGTTTCTTCATTATCTTGATCTTGGTTCGCAGTTCTCAAGTTTCAATTCATTTGTTCAAGGTGCTATCGAGGATACTTCAAAAGTCCCTCAGCTTTCTAAATTCAAATGCTTGCCGGATATCGACAAGCAGGGCTCTATTTCCGACATATTGACTGTCGGGCAGCGTGTTGTCGTGCAGGTCTCTAAAGAGCCTATATCGACGAAAGGGCCGCGGCTCACTTCGGAACTGGCTTTCACGGGGCGTTTCCTTGTGCTGATTCCGTTTTCCAACAAGATTTCAATTTCTCAGAAGATAAAGGCTACCGGAGAAAAAATGAGGCTGAAAATGCTGATTGAAAGCATCAAGCCTAAGAATTTCGGCGTGATTGTCCGCACTTCGGCGGAAAATAAGCGGGTGGCCGAGCTTAATAATGAAATGAACACTCTTTTGAGATGTTGGGAAGAAATGTTGGAGAAATTGCAGAAAAACACTCCTCCGGCGTTGCTTCACGAAGAAGACAGCCGCGCCGTTGGAATTATCCGCGACATTTTCAGCCCTTCGTTCGAGAATGTGTTTGTCAACGACGCGGAAACATTCTCGCAGATTTACAATTATGTGAGTCTGATTGCTCCGGAGAGGAAGGATGCGGTAAAGCTATATGTGAAGGATGAGCCGATATTCGATACGTTCAACGTAACGAAGCAGATTAAGTCGTCGTTCGGAAAGACGGTTTCCTTCAAGTCGGGCGCGTACATCATAATAGAACATACTGAAGCTTTGCACGTGATTGATGTCAATTCCGGCAACCGCAACAAAAACGCTGACAACCAAGAGGAAAACGCGCTTGATGTCAATATCCGGGCAGCCGACGAGATTGCCCGGCAATTGCGTTTGCGCGACATGGGAGGAATCATCGTAATCGATTTCATTGACATGAATTCTGCCGAACACCGGCAAAAGCTTTACGAGCACATGCGTGAAGTCATGGCAACTGACCGTGCACGCCACAACATATTGCCTTTGAGCAAGTTCGGGCTTATGCAGATTACGCGCCAGCGTGTGCGTGCCGTGCTCGACATAGAGACGATGGAGACATGCCCTTCGTGTTATGGCAAGGGGATGGTGCAGCCGTCGCTGCTCTTTACCGACAAGCTTCATGAGAAGCTCGATTATGTGGTCAATCATTTGCATATAAATGAATTCGTCCTTTATGTCCATCCCTATGTGGATGCCTACATAAAGAAAGGTTTGCTTAAATCCATATACCGTAACTGGCACAAGGAATTTGGAAGGAAGTTCAAGATAGTACCTAATCAGTCGCTTGCTTATCTGGAATACCGCATCTATGACAAGGACAGGAACGAGATAGATGTGAAGGAAGACAAGGACACCAATAGCAGCTCGGTGGAGAAACAGATGAGCAAGTCAAACCGCAGCATTGAAAAAGAAGATTGAGACTGTGGAACCTATCTGATAGAGACAATGCCGCCCGTTAGGGCGGCATTGCTTTTTATTGACCGGTTTCTGCCTGAGGGCGGTCGGTGACCGTATGGTTTTGCAGGTAAGCCGTGAAAGCGTCTTTGTAGGTGTCGGATACCGGTATGTAGGTTTTCCCGAACACGATGCGGTTGCGCTCGATAAGCCGCACCTTTGACATGTTGACGATGAAAGAGCGGTGCACACGTATGAACTGTCCGGCCGGCAGGTGCTGTTCGATGGTTTTCATTTTCATCAGCGACATTATGCAGGTGGGAGAGTCCTCGGTGTAGATTTTCACATAGTCTTTGAGCCCTTCTATATATGTGATTTTTGAGATGTCGATTTGTACAAGCTTGTATTCGCTTTTCACTATGATGTAGCGGTTGTCGGATGCTACGGGATTAGTGCCTGCCGCTTGCTCTTTCAGCTCTTTCCATTGAAGGGCGCGGTTGGCGGCCGTAAGAAATTCGCTATAGCTGACAGGTTTTAGCAGATAGTCGATGGCGTTATGGCGGAATCCTTCTATTGCATATTGTTCGTAGGCTGTTACAAACACTATCCGGCAGTCGGCCGGTATCACGCGGGCAAATTCCATACCGTTGAGCTCAGGCATTTGTATGTCGAGGAACACAAGGTCGGCACGGCCGTCGATGATAGGGCGTATGGCTTCCGAGGCTGAGGCGTATGAGCCTTCGAGTTCGAGAAACGGCGTTTTGTGTATGAATCCGCAAATCAAGTCGCGGGCTAACGGTTCGTCGTCGATTACGCAGCAGTTAAGTTTCAGTTCCATAGTCGTCATATTTTTGGTTTACATAAATCTATAGAAAGTATCGCTGTATATTTGTTCCCGGTATTGTCGCGCCGGAAATTGTAGCTTCCCGGATAGAGCAGGGCAAGCCGCCGTTGCATATTGGTTATCCCTATTCCTGAACTTGTTTTGTCATCAGATTTCGGGAACAGGCTGTTTTCGACATAGAGGGTTATAATATTTCCGTTGATTGTGACATTGATTTTTATTTCTGACGGTTTGGAACCGCTTATGCCATGCTTGAAAGCGTTTTCTACGAGAGTGATAAGCAGCAGCGGGGCTATTGTCAGCCCTTCCGTTCCGTTTTCGGGGAAATGTACGGTGAGCCGGTTGCTGCTGTTGAGACGTAATTTCATCAGCTCGATGAAATTGCGGAGGAATTGCAGTTCCTCTTCAAGAGCCACTTCTTTTTTGTCGGCGTATAGCATATAGCGCAGCATTTTGCTAAGGCGGTGTACAGCGTCTTGTGCCTTGTCCTGATTGATGGCTATTAGCGCATAGATGTTGTTGAGCGTGTTGAAAAGGAAATGCGGGTTGAGCTGGCTTTTCAGATTTTCCAGCTCCATCTCTTTCTGTTCGGATTTTATTTGTTTGTTCTGAGCCTCGATTTTGTTCCATCGGAGTCCCATCTTCAGGGCGACGCTCAAGCCGGTGGTAAGAATCATCATGGCGAAGTCGCGCAGCATCATGCTTAAGATGAATATCTTTTCCGGTTTGAGTTCCTGCTCAGGGCTTTGCTGTGGGCGATATGGCGCAGCAAACTGGTGGAGTATGGGCGTGACGATTACCATTACGGCCGAAAGAAGGATGGCTGTGGTTATGTAGAGCAGCACTTTCTTGCGGAACAGCATCTTGTCAATCAGCACGAAGTAGTTCAGATAGAAGATGAACAGATATATTAAAGCATGGATGTAGACGGCGATGTGCTGCGGATGCCGGTGCCGCTGTTCCATTGCCGTGTTGAAAATCACTTCCGGAAGAATGAACACAATGAGCAGCACAATGATGTTAATCATTATGTCGAGCGCGTATGTCTTGTCTATGTGTATTTTCTTATTCATATCTCAAAGCTTCTATCGGGTCGAGGGCTGCCGCTTTCTTTGCCGGATACCATCCGAAGAACACCCCGGTGACCGTACATACGGCAAATGACAAAACTACTGAATAAATTTGAATGGCTACCGGCCAGTTGAGTAAAAATTTCACAAGAAAAGACGATATTCCGCCGATTATCACTCCTATCACTCCTCCGGTTATGCTTATGATTATGGCTTCGATGAGGAACTGGGTGAGTATGTCGCGCCCTTTTGCTCCGATGCTCATGCGCAATCCTATTTCCCGGGTGCGTTCTGTGACGGAGACAAGCATGATGTTCATAATCCCGATGCCGCCCACAAGCAGTGATATTCCGGCCACGCAGGCGAGCAGCAGTGTCATCATTTCGGTGGTGGAGTTGAGCATTTCGCTTAGCTCCTGTTGTGAGCGTATCGTGAAATCTTCTTCCCCGTTTTCTTTGATTTTATGGTTGCGGTCGAGTATGGCGGTTATTTCCTCTATGGCTTCATCGGTTGCCTCCTCCGTGAGGGCGGAGGCGAAGATTCCTTGTATGTAGTCGATGGCAAGCACGCGTTTCATTACGGTTGTGTAGGGGGCAAGCACAATGTCGTCTTGGTCTTGTCCCATGCTGTTGTAGCCTTTTGATTCGAGTACGCCGATGATTGTGAACGGGATGGAATTGAATCGTATCACTTTCCCTATCGGCTCTTCACCGTTAGGAAACAGGTTGTCGACTATCGTTTTTCCCACGATGCATACTTTAGCCGCCCTTTTGATGTCTTGGTCGGTGAAAACGTTGCCTTTCTCTATTCTCAGTTGGCGTATTTCGAGATAGCCGGGATTCACTCCTTCCACTTTCGACGGATAGTTGTTTGCCCCGCAGATGAACTGTCCGGAGCTGCTTACCATCGGCGAGACGGCCGCGACGTATTTGGCTTCGTCGCGGATGCTTTCGTAGTCGGCCGGTTTCATTGTCTGCATGTCGTCGGAGCTTTGTCTGACCCCTCCGCGCTCCATATTGCCGGGAAATATCATTATCATATTGCTGCCCATCTCTGAAATCTGTTGCCGGATGCTGTTTTTAGAGCCTTGCCCTATGGCGAGCATCGTGATTACCGACGCCACTCCGATGATTATGCCGAGCATCGTCAGGAAGCAGCGCATTTTGTTGTTGTTCAGGGCTTTCAGTGCTATTTTGAAAAGATTTCCGATTTTCATGTCAGTCTTAATCGTTTATTATCGGAAGTGCCTTGTAGACTTCCTCCGCCGATTTTATGTCTGTGTTTTTTTCATCTGAAATGATTTTGCCGTCGCGCAGCACTATGTTGCGGCTGCTGTATGACGACAGTTCTGGATTGTGGGTGACGAAGATTATCGTGCGTCCGCGGCTGTGCAATTCTTGGAAAAGCGTCAGTATGCTGAATGATGTCCGTGTGTCCAAGTTGCCGGTAGCTTCATCGGCAAGTATGAGAACCGGGTCGTTGACCAGCGCGCGGGCTATTGCCACACGTTGCTGCTGTCCGCCCGACATTTGGTTGGATTTATGCAATTTACGGTCGTGCAATCCAACTGCGTCCAACGCTTCTGAAGCCCTGCGGCGGCGTTCTTTCGACGATATGGCCGGATTGTAGAATAATGGCAGCTCCACGTTTTCGAGGGCTGTGGTCTTTGGCAGCAGGTTGTAATTCTGGAACACGAACCCTATCTTGCGGTTGCGTATCATGGCACGGTCGTTCTTCCCCATCTTGCGTACGGATGTACCGTCGATGAGGTATTCGCCGGATGTGGGCGTGTCGAGGCATCCGAGGATGTTGAGGAGCGTCGATTTTCCGGAACCCGATGTACCCATGATGGTGACAAATTCTCCCTCGTTTATGGTGAACGACACGTCGCGCAATGCGTGTACGGTCTCGTTACCGACCGTGAAATTACGGCACAAGTGTTCTACTTTGATGATTTCTTTCATACGTTATTTGTCCTCCTTCCCTTTTTTGTCGCCGCCCGGCGGTTTGGGCATGAACGGACTGCTTTCTTCAGTTGAGCCGTGGTCGGGGGAAGTGATTGCGGCAGAGTAGCCGGTTGCTACAATGTCGCCTTCTTTCAGTCCTGATTTAATCTCGACGTTGATTCCGTTATTCACTCCGGTGGTCACAGGGGTGGGTATGAGTTTGTTGTCGCGCAGCACCCATACGAGTGCCTGCGCGTTTTTCGGCGCGTCGCCCGACGGTTGTGGCAATGATTGTCCGGGAATGTCTTTAGGCTCGAATTTTAGAGCTTTCGTGGTGACTTGCACTACGTTTGTGGCTTCCGCCGTGTAGATGGTGAGATTTGCTGTCAGTCCCGGTATCAGCTTGCCTTCGGTATTGTCGGCTGAAACGACGACTTCGTAGGTAACGACATTGGATTCCTCCGTAGGGTTGAGGCGCACTTGCGTGACTCTGCCGCTGAAAGTGTCGTCGGGATATGCGTCGACAGTGAATGTCACTCTCTGTCCTGTCTTTACTTGCCCTATGTCGGCCTCGTCGACATCGCCTATCACTTGCATGTTGTCGAGGTCGGCTATGGTGAAGATGTTGGCTACCTCCATATTGGCCACGACAGTCTGTCCTATCTCCACTTCACGCGATATGACGATGCCGTCGATTGGTGCGTAGATTTCGGCATAGCCGAGATTTTCGGCGGCTTTCACCCGGTCGGCTTTGCTTTTTTTGTAATTCAGTTCTGCCACACGGTAGGAGTTTTTCGATGTCTCGTATTCATAGTCGCTTATGAGCTGTTTGTCGTGCAAGGCTTTGTCGCGCTCGTAGTTCTTTTTTGTATATTCGTATGTGTCGCGCGCGCTTTCCATATTGGCGTCGGCGGCTTCCACCTCGCTTTCGAGGAGGGTCTTGTCGATTTCGGCAATAAGCTCGCCTTTTTTCACTATGGAATTGTAGTCGGCGAACAGTTTCACGACTTTTCCGGTGACTTGTGTGCCTACATCCACTTGCGTGACGCTTTCCAGAGTGCCGGTGGCGGTGACGGTTTCTGTCAAGTCGCCTTTAGTAGCGGTTTCTGTTTCTATTGATATTTTGCTTTCTTTGGAGCATGCGGTGGCAACTAATGCGGTGATGGTTGCCATTGCGGTCATTTTGATAACTTTCATATGTAATGGAATAGTTCTACATTGTTATTTCGCTTGTCTGGTAATATTCGAGCAGTTTGATGTTCAGAATAGCCATATATTTGGCCTGTAATTGTTGCAGTTGCGCGGCGTAAAGCGTATTGTGCGCGTTTAGCAGGTCGAGGGTGTTAATCATCCCGAGCCGGAATTGCTCGTTGACTAGATTGTCCGACAGTTGCGCGCTTTTCACCTGCTCGGTGCAGCTTGCGTAGTTGGCTTGAGCATTGACAGCATCGATATAGATGCTCTCGATTGTCTGCGACAGAGTGGTGAGCGCGCTTTCTAAATCGAGCTCTGCGTTGATCTTTTCGATTTTTGCTTTTGTGACGGCTGTTTTGTTGCGCTTGTTGTCGAGAATGGGAATGCTGACGGAAAGCGATATTTGTTCGTTCATGCGGTCGAGCAGTTGTGTCCCGAAATTTCCGCCTCCGGAGTTGTTGGCGGTGGCTACGGCTGCGTTCAGCGCTATTTGCGGATAATATCCTCCTTTAGCGATTTTTATGTTGTAGTCGCTAATCTCTCCTGCAATGCGGTATTGCTGCAAGGCCGGCACCCATAGGCACGCATCGGCGTATACCGTTGCCTTGTCGGGCAAATCAGAAGTCACTTCGTCGTTTGGCAAATCGGCCGGGGCAATGTCGAAATCCGTTCCGATTCCAAGCTCGAGCAAAGTTTTCAATTCTATTGTGGCCGAGGCGAGCGATGACTCGGCCGATGTCAGGTTGTACTTGTCGGAATGGTATTGCGATTCGATTTGCGAATAGTCTACCCGCGACATTTTTCCTGCTTCTGCCAATGCTTTGGCCCGTTCCTTCTGGTAGTTGCTCACTTCGAGGTTTTGCCGCGCAATGCCGACAGATTCCTTGTAATACAGTATGTTGAGGTATTTTGTAAGGATTTCTGTCTTAAGAGTGAATTCGTAATCATTGATGCCTAATTGGGCCGCTTGCAGTTGCAATTCGTCGGCTTTTATCTGGTTGCGGCGGACATTGCCGTTGAACACGGTCCACGACGCGTTCAGCCCATAATTGCCGGCATATACGTTGCGGTCGGTGTTGTCTTGCTCGCGCAGATAGTTTGTGAAACCTTGTGTGGTTGCAAAGTCGAGCGACGGATGCCATTGTGCTTTCGATTCCTCAAGGGTGGCGTCGTTTGTTTCTTTGTCAAGTCGTAGTTTTCGTAAATTTATATTGTGCTCGTTCGCATAATCTACGCATTGCCGGTATGTCCACCCCTCCGTGTCGGACGCTGTTCCTGCAAATGTGACTGTACAGGCAATGCAAATTGTTAAACCGATAGTTGTTATATATTTCATGAAAAGCTTGTTTTGCAAGTACAAATTTATGTGCGGGTGGTTGTCGGGGCAAAAGCAATAGACGGACGCTATATGCTGTAATGCATAGTTGCCGTGATTTGCAGATGAAATGCGGTATGTATGGGCAGATAAAGATTTTTATGCAGTAGCCTTGCCGTTTTTCTTCATTGTCGGTGTGTATTGCGGTTCTGCCACGATTTTATGGCTGTTTGTCGTTGAAATGCAAGATTGCCGTACTCGTGTGTTTGCAATGCGGACTTTTCCTCTGTTGGCGGATTTACTGTTTGATTTTGAGATTTATTGGCTTTAAATTTGGTGATAATCCTTAAAGTGGTTATTTTCGCATTTAAAATCAATCGTTTGGTATGAAGTATTGCAGCAATTGTGGGAAACCTATGGACGACAAAGACGCGTTCTGCGGGAATTGCGGTAAAAAGTCGGTTATTATCGGCGGTTCGGATTCTGGAGCTGTGCCTCCTCCTTTTCAGCCTCAATGGCAGGGATGGCAGCAGCCTTATCAGGGACAGCAGCCGGGCGGAACGAATAAATCTTCATCAATTATCGGTTCCATTAACGATTATATCGGTAATGACAAGCCTGTCAAGCTGAATTGGAAAGTGTTGTTTACCGATGTGTTCAAGCGGCATACGACAGCGGAAGCGGAAGAGATTTTTGTATGCGGCACTGCGCGCACCACTCCGCCGTTGTCGGCCGTGACCTCCACGTGGCCGCATCCTTGGCTTTATAGCCGTGTGTTTCTTGCATTTGTCGTTTCGTGTATCATTCTTGTGTTCAGTTTCAATTTGTGGGAAAACTGGAATCTGATACCCGGAATAATAGCTGTGGGCTCGTTTGCGGTGCCTCTTACGACGATGGTGCTTTTCCTTGAAGTGAACGCATACCGCGACATAAGCCTGTTCAAGCTGATTGTCGTGTTCTTGGTCGGTGGTTGTGCCTCTTTGCTCGCCACGATGTTGTTCTATACCATATTCCCTTCGTCTGTCGATTTTGCCGGTGCGGTGATAATAGGTATAGTGGAAGAGTTGGGAAAATTGGTGATTGTCTACATTGCGTTGCTGAAGATGCCGCGTTGCTCGCATATCCTCGGCGGCTTGTTGGTAGGGTCGGCCGTAGGAGCGGGGTTCGCTGCGTTCGAGTCGGCCGGCTATGCCTTTAATTGGCTTTTGTGGTCGCAGGGCGATGTCGATGTCATGATTGACTTGATTTTGTTGCGCGGCTTTCTTGCACCGGGCGGGCATGTGACATGGGCGGCGATTACAGGAGCGGCATTGATGATAGCGAAGGGCAACGGGCCTTTGACGTTCGATGCCGTGGTGTCGACGCGTTTCCTTAAATTGTTCGCGATACCGGTAGTCCTCCATTCTGTTTGGGATATGCCGATACCGTTCGGAGCGGAGATATACCTGATGCCTATACTTCTGACAATTGCGGTATGGGTGGTCGTTATGATTCTCATAAATATGGGGTTGGATCAAGTTAAACAGAATAAAGCGATAGCATAAAATGAAGGTTTGTCATAATTGTAACAGGGAATATTCCGATGAAGTGAATTTCTGTACGGAATGCGGCGGGCCGCTTGAGGTGAAACAAGAAGCTGAGCCGGTTAATGCAGCCGGACAGCCGTCGGGCAGCGTGCCACCGCCTGTCCCTCCTGTTTCTGCTGGAGCCGCTTCCAATGTCCAGAATGGAGGGCTTGCTGCGCAGCCCCGAAAGAAAGGAGGTAAGGTTTGGAAAACCATATTGATTGTTGTAGCGGCTGCCGCTGTGATTGGCGGGTTAGTCTATAATTATTTGAAAAACAGCACTTCGTATATGCGCGTCAATCCTGCGGAATTGTTGTTTACGAAAGGTGGCGGAGAATATACAGTGTCGTTGGATTATGACGGATATATATGGGATGTGACGTATGAGCCGTCGTGGTGTAGTGTCATCAAGCACGACAAATCGTTTACGATACATTGCGATGTGAATTACACCGGAGCCGACCGTGAGGATTATGTCACTATCAAGTCCGGAAAGCTGATAGCTCAGGTGTATGTGGGGCAATATGGGCATGCCACTTACCTTACTCTGTCGGACACTTATGTCAAGGTTGGCAGTTCCGGAGGCAGCGTTGACATAGGGATGGATACCGACGGCGATAATTTCGAGTTTCTCGGGCCGGATTATTGTAGCGTGTCGAACGAGACACCGTCCGGTTTCACCCTGTCGTTTGATGAAAATTATGATTCCGGCAGGTCGGGACGTATAACGGTGCAGGACGGTAACACTTCGGCTGTGCTGACTTTCTATCAGGCCGGAGTTTGTTCGGCGTGTGCCGGACGGGGGCAGGTGAGCTGCGGATGGTGCAGCGGCACAGGCTCGGTGACAAATTATAATTTCTACGGAGGCTATTATATGTCGGATTGCTCGGTGTGTGGCGGTACCGGAAGGGTGGATTGCAGTCTTTGTGGAGGAACCGGCGAGCGTTGATGAATATAGTAAAGGTAATCAAAGCGCGGATTAACTCCTTTTCCTTGTTCGTAAGGGAAAAGCTGTCTCCCGCGAAGATTGTGGATGCCGCCGGCATTCCTGTGATAATCAATAATTTCAACCGTCTTGAATCGTTGAAATTGTTGATTGAGTCGTTGGAAAAGCGTGGGTATACGAATATACACATACTTGACAATGCGAGTTCTTACCCTCCCTTATTGGATTATTATAAGTCTTGCCGTTATGAGGTGGTGAGGCTTGGCAGAAACTTGGGATTCAAGGCTTTGTGGAAAGACAAGGCGGTGAGGAGACGTTTTTGCCGTGATTATTACATTTACACCGATTCCGATGTGGTGCTTTCGGACGACTGTCCGGCTGATGTCGTCGGGCATATTTTCAATCTGCTTCGCTACAAATATAAATTTGCCGTAAAAATCGGGCTGTATCTCAGAATCGACGATTTGCCTGACTGTTTTGCCGGTAAGGAAGATGTGGTGGCGTGGGAGAAGCGTTATCACAAGCCGGCGAATGGCGACGGACTATACAGATCGCCTACCGATACTACTTTTGCCATCTACCGTCCGCATGCTGGGCTTAACCGTAGCCGTTATGCCGAGGCGTACCGCACAGTGCCGCCTTACAGCGTACGTCATCTGCCGTGGTATCAGGACTCGGCCTGTTTGTCGGAGGAGGAGAAGTATTATGCGGAGCATTGTTCGCAATCTACCCATTGGACATCTAAAACAATTAATTGAAAAAGAATCTGTTATGTTGCAAGTTGGTAATGTGCTGGTTAGCCTTGATGCCGTAGAGCGTTTCTTTTGCTGCGATTTGTCGAAATGCCTTGGCGAATGCTGCATAGAGGGCGATGCCGGCGCGCCTGTCACGGATGAGGAATATAGAAAGCTGAAAGAAATTTTGCCGCTCGTTTGGGACGACCTTCTTCCTGCCGCTCAAAAAGTGATTGAAGAGCAGGGTGTCGGGTATGTCGATGAGGACGGCGACCTTGTTACCTCGATAGTCGATGGCAAGAACTGTGTGTTCACATGCTATGGCGACGGCGGAATGTGCTATTGTGCCGTAGAAAAAGCTTACAGGGAGGGAAGAGTTGATTTCTATAAGCCTGTTTCTTGCCATTTATATCCGTTACGTCTTACGGAATATAAGGATTTTACGGCCGTCAATTACCATCGTTGGAAGATATGCAAGGCAGCCGAAGTGTTGGGACGTAAAGAGGGGATACGTGTGTATCAGTTTTTGAAAGAGCCGCTTATACGACGTTTCGGAGCGGAATGGTATGATGAGTTGTGCCGTGTCTGTGACGCATATCTGAAAAAATCAGAGGGATGAGGATTCTATATAGGTGTATTGATTGTAAATTTGCGAAAATTTAAATATGGAAATAAAATCACAGGCATACAACAGGAATGTGGCCATCTATGGCTTTGCCGTATTGGTCGTGGCAGTTCTGCTTACATTGCCATGGCTCGGGCTCGGGCATTTTTATACGCGGGGAGAACCGCGTGAGGCCTTGGTGGCCGTCGCGATGATGGAACAGGGCAATTACATATTGCCGGTATTCCA
>ULWB01001266.1_pt1 | contig 30233 bp, 26 predicted proteins | sample 1959891 | NCBI WGS metagenome assembly ULWB01 (sample SAMEA4835799, study PRJEB28245) | human gut metagenome | biome: gut microbiome; material: fecal sample | place: Denmark | collected 2008 | reverse complement strand
CCGCCATATACAAACGACGTGAGGTCGTCTAGCAAACGTCCGCCCGCGAAAAGCGAGTCCATTGAACCGGCGTTGGCTATCATCGACGCCTCGTCTATCATGAAGAGAGTGTCCGACAGCATATTAGGCGCAAGACTGAATCCTCCGCCCAGCGACCTCTGCCGGTATATGCGGCGGTGTATGGTGCAGGCTGCGTGTCCGGCATTGAGCGCAAACACCTTGGCAGCACGGCCCGTGGGCGCCATAAGCACCACCTTGCAGCCCAGTTGCTTCATGGTGCGCACCATCGCTCCCGCCACCGATGTCTTACCCGTTCCGGCCGATCCGCGCATTATCATCAGCACCCGGTCGGAGCGGTCGGTCATGAAGGCGGCAAACGTACGCATGGCCGCCAGCTGCTCGGCAGTAGGCTCGAAGCCGAGCTTTTCGGCTATCATATATGTCAGTTCATCGGCTATCATTTTTCTTTTCTCCTCATTATTCACGTGCACCATGAAGGCATCACACTCCGTCGCCGCGTATGGTCGGTCATCGTCCGCCATCCACGGTCTTTTACTTACGGCGTATGCAAAATTAGTCTTTTTGCCCGACATTAGACTGCACGGGCTTATTAAATTAGGCGAAAATGGGCTCTGCACTGCCGTATTTACGAAAATTCTTAGTAAGTTTGCATATTATTAATTAACGACAAGGGCAAAAGCTCCAAACGTATGCGGTTATCCACGAGAACCATAAACATCATACTGCTGGTGTGCGTTGCGGCAATGGTCGCGGTGTGTGCCATGAGTATCTGCGCGCCGGTGAACTTCGACAAGCATCGGGCGCAGCGTGAGGCTGTGGTGAAAGAACGTCTCGTGAGGATAAGGGCAGCACAGGAGCGCTACCGCAAAGCCACCGGCACCTATGCCGACAGTTTTGCCCGTCTCGTCAGCGGCGGATTTCTTGCCGACTCGCTTCAGTATGTGCCGTTTGCCGAAGGGCAGCGTTTCAACCTCTCAACCACAATGCAGACCACCAAGAGCGGCCGTACGATACCGCTCATGGAGTGCGGCGCCGAATACAAGACCTATCTGCAAGGTCTGGACAAGGGCATGACCGACAATCTGACGGAAGAGGCTGAAGCCGAAGGAAGATACCCGGGGCTGAAAATAGGAGACCTCACAACACCAAACGACAATGACGGAAACTGGGAATAGAAACTCATCAGGCGCGAAGCTCACCATAAGAGTGAGCAACAACGCGCTATCGTTCGCCACAGACAAACGGACAGCCGGCGGAGGCATCGACTACGAGCCTTACGACGTGAACCCCGGAATGTCGATGGCGGCAAACCTCAGACTGGCTTTCGCCGAAAGCAGACTGCTCAGGCGCAAGTATGACTCGGCAACGGTGATGATGGACACACCGGTGCTCATGATACCCATAGAGGAGTTTGAGGACAACAACACCGAGCTGCTCTATTCGCACATGTTCACTACAAACAAGAGCGAGCAGATTCTCACTGCCGTACTACCCGGACAGAACGCCGTGGCTGCCTTCACCATGAACAGCGACCTGAAGCTGGTGGTGAACGACAATTTTCCCTCCTCAACCATCATGCCGCTGATGCAACCTGTGTGGAACTACATGCACAGACGCAGCTTCACAGGTGCCCACCGCAAGCTCTTCGCCTACTTCCACGACAAGCATGTGGAAGTGATGAGCTTCAGACAGAACAGATTCGTATTCTGCAACACGTTCGAGGCAACACACGCCAACGATATACTGTACTACATAATGTATGTGTGGAAACAGCTCGGACTCGACACCACGGAGGCCGAACTGCACATGGCCGGAGAACTGACCGAACGTGACAAGCTGACCGAACTGCTCAGGCAATACATATCGAATGTTTACATCATAAATCCTGCCGCCGACTTCGGATTCCCTGCCGCATCTGAGATGAAGGGGCTACCATTCGACTTGCAGGTGTATTACGCAAAAGGAAGATGAGAATTATCACAGGACTATATAAAGGACGTCACTTCGACATTCCGCGCACATTCAAGGCGCGGCCTACCACCGACTTTGCCAAGGAAAACATATTCAACGTGATAAACGGATACATGGACCTCGACGGAGCCGTGGCACTCGACCTGTTCGCAGGCACGGGCAGCATATCGCTCGAACTGCTCTCGCGCGGATGCGACCATGTGGTGAGCGTGGAGGCCGACCGCGACCATGCGGCTTTCATACGCCAGTGCATGGCAAAGATCGGCACTGACGACTGCCTGCTCATACGTGGCGACGTATTCAGATTCATGAAGAGCTGCAAGCAACAGTTCGACTTCATCTTCGCCGATCCGCCTTACGCGCTGAAACAGTTGCCTGAGATACCGTCGCTCATATTCCAGTATGGTCTGCTGAAAGACGACGGACTGCTGGTGTTCGAGCACGGAAAGGACCACGACTTCTCCACACACGAGCACTTCATAGAGCATCGCAACTATGGAAGCGTGAACTTCTCGCTCTTCAAATGACGCACTGCCGTGACGCAGGAATGCTTCTCACACGTCTGCGCCAACGGCATTACAACACCCAACACGACTACAGATGCCACGCTCCGGACATTATTCCGAACACGGAAACCATCAATACACGGGCATAAACTCTATACCATCGTATGCCTACATGAAAAACAAGACAAAGGGAAAATAATGAAACCGTCAGAGCAACGGCGAGAGAAGTCTCACCAATGACTCGCCAAGACGACGGAGGAAAGGACGTTTCTTCTTTTTGATTGCCGAATCGAAGGTGACGCACTGTTCCTGATCGGTCAGGAAAATCTGCTTCATACGCATGGCGGCTTCCTCCCCATAAAGAAATATATTGGCCTCAAAATTGTTCTCGAAACTGCGGAAATCGATATTCGTAGAGCCGCAGGTGCACAGATAGTCATCGCTCACGAGCAGCTTGCTGTGATTGAATCCCGGGGTGTAAAGATACACCTTCACGCCTGCCCTCACAGTGTTGAACACATAGGTCATGCTCGCCCACTCCAACAGACGCGAATCACCGTGCATCGGTACCATCAGTCTCACATCGACACCCGACAGCGCCGCCGTGCGCATGGCGAACAATATGGGCTCTGTCGGAAGAAAATACGGAGTCTCCATATACACATAATGCTTCGCCTCGAGCAGTATGCGCACGTAGCCTTGCATGATGTCGGGCCACGGAGCGATGGGACTGCTCGTCACCACCTGGGCAAGGCAACCGCCCGTAACGGCGTTGTGCAGCGCAGGATAATACTTGCGGTTGGAGACGAGTGTGCGATCGACGAAATACCAGTCTATGAGGAAAGCGCACTGCACTGCATACACCGCACCACCACGGACACGCACATGAGTGTCGCGCCACGGCTGTCCGGAGGCAGTACCGCTGACATAACGCCGGGCAATGTTCATTCCTCCGAGAAATGCCACCTTACCGTCGATGACACAGAGCTTGCGGTGATTGCGGTAGTTTATCTTACTCGTGAACGCCGGAAACTTCACCGGCATAAAGGCATGCACGTCTATTCCCGCGTCGCGCATACGTTCGAAGAAGGTGTTTGGCACGTGCCAGCAACCCACATCGTCGTATATCAGACGCACCTCCACGCCCTGACGGGCCTTGTCTATAAGCGCGTCGGCAACGAGACGGCCCAACGGATCGTCGTCTATAATGTAAACATCAAGATGTATGTGGTTGTTGGCGCGGCCAATCTCGCGCAACAGTGAGAGGAAATAACTGTGACCGTCGGTATAGAACTCCACCTCGTTGTCCTTGAAAGGAAACGAAAGGCTCTGGTTCTTGAAGAGTTGTATGAGTGTCTTGTAGCGGTCGGGCAGCTGGAGATTCTTCTGCTCTGCAAACTCGAACATCGAACGTTTGGTGAGCTGTTCGAGGCTTCGCTGGCTGATGAAACGCATCTTCCGCGTGTTCTGCCCGAAGAAGAAATAAAGCAATATGCCTACGACAGGAATGAAAAGAAGCACGAGAATCCACGTCACTGTCTTCACCGGCTGACGGTTGTCAAGCAAAACAGTGACTATTGTTGCCACAACCAGAAGGATGTAAAGCAACATCGGAATCCAGTGGATGTATATCATTTGAAGCCTGCTAATTTATGTATCTGAAGCGACAGACGCCATTCGGGATGTTCCTTGACATATTCCGTGCAGGCGGCGGTTATGCGGCGGTTGCGCTCTTCGTCTCCCGTGTCGCACGGCTGGACGTAATAGTAGTCTGCCTCTATGCCGAAGTCATCGGCTCGGCCGTTCTCGTCGAACAGACATTTCAGCTCACTGCATCTGCGCAATCTCACTCCCGACTTCGGCGAACAGGTTATCCAGTCGATGTTGTCGGGCGGTATGTTGGTGCCGTTTGTCTCCATCGCCACCTCAAAACCGGCGTCGTGCAGCTTGTCAACGAACGGAGCGTCGGTCTGAAGCGTGGGTTCGCCTCCGGTTAGAATCACCAAACGGGCCGGCCATTGGCTTATCTCAGCGATGATTTCCTCGTCGCTCATGAGTCGGAAATCGGCAAAGTCGGTGTCGCAGAACGGACATTTAAGGTTACATCCCGAGAATCTCACGAACACGGCAGCACGTCCGGCATTGCGTCCCTCGCCCTGAATGGAGTAGAATATGTCGTTGACTCGTTTCATTGGTCAGTCTTTTTCGTATATTGCAACATTGCCTTCGCTCTCCTGCACCACAGCCTTGTAGCACGTGGGTATCTGCGAGACAATCCAGAACGCTATGTTCTCGGCCGTCGGATTGAACGGCAACACGCTGTTCAGGTCCTTATGATCGAGAAGGTTCATTATCTTGTTTTTCACTTCGGTGAAGTCAACCACCATTCCGTCGGCATTGAGTTCACGCGCTTTGCACATCACCTTTATCTTCCAGTTGTGGCCATGTGTGGCCGTACACTTGCTCTCATACGAAAGCGTAAGATGATGACTGGCAGATATTTCGAATGTCTTTTCTATGTAATACATTATCTTCTTATATTTCCGTTTTGTGTTTTTGACGTATCATACCACGATATTCTTGCCGAGTACCTTGGCAAGCTGTCCACGCAGTTTGTGCACTTCCTGGTATTCTTTCATAAGCTCCCGCATGCGGTCGGCATTGTTCACAGAAGCCGTTATGTCGGTCTGCAGCTGACGGAGACGTTTGTCCAGATAGTCCATACGGAAGTCGTTGAGCAGATGTTCCACCTGATTGCGCAGATGAGTAATGCGGTCTTCCTCCTCAATCTGTAGTTCCTTCTCCGATTTCGGTTCGTCATCGGTGCTCTCTTTTGCCATGAACTGCAACTCGTCTATGCTCAGGCTGGTTGCTATCTTGCTTATCTCTATATCGTCGTGATGGATAAAATATTGTTCAGCCACGAATCCCTTGTCACCCGAATGTGCCACAGCCTCTGAAAGGATGCGGGCATACAGCGGATTGCTGAAGCTGAGTCCGTCCACTCCAAGATTGTAGTCGATGTACTGGGCGACGTTAAGGCTCACCACAGAACCGTCCTCGCTCTCCACATTGTCGTATATCACCTCCTCGCCATGACGTATCACCGCGCCTATGAGCATCTGCTCCACACCCGATACCTGTTTCGCCGTTATGCTCACCATCTCCTGTTTCTGCGCCGCGTCAGACAGACTTTCGTCACGCAGAAGAGCCGGTTTGTCCTCACGACCACTTCTTATGAACTTGTTCATCGTGTTGATGAGCGTCGTCTCATTGATGCCGAGCTTCACCGAACAATCGTGTATGTATGTGTCGCGCAGTATCTGGTTGGACACGAGCGAGATGCTTTTCACCACCGAGTTGATGGCTTCCGAACGCTTCAGAGGGTCGGTCTGACCGTCGAGCATGAGGCTCGTCTTGAACTGAATAAAATCGGTCTGATGGTCCTCTATGTATTTTCTGAAGTCTGAAGCAGTGTGTTTGCGTGCGAAACTGTCCGGATCGTCGCCATCGGGAAGCAGCAGAACCTTGAGGTTCATGCCCTCTGAAAGAAGCATATCCGTACCGCGCATCGCAGCGTGTATACCTGCCTCGTCACCGTCGTAAAGCAATGTGATGTTCGACGTGAAGCGGTGAAGCATGTGTATCTGGTGCGTACTGAGCGCCGTACCCGAGTTGGCCACCACGTTCTCAATTCCACACTGATGCATGGAAATGACGTCGGTGTAGCCTTCCACCATATATACACGGTCCTCCTTGGCTATCGCTTTCTTTGCCTGATAGATGCCGTAAAGCTCACGGTCCTTATGATATATCTCGCTGTCAGGCGAGTTCACGTATTTCTGATTCACTCCCTTGGTGCGCGAATCGAGCAGACGCCCGCCGAAACCGACAGTCTTTCCGCTTATGCCTACCCACGGAAAGATTACACGTCCGGCGAAACGGTCGATCAGATCGCCGCGCTCGGTCTTATAACAAAGACCCGTCTTGACAAGATAATCGGGATTGTAACCCTTTGAAACAGCTGTGGACGCAAGCGCAGAACGGTTGTTCAGGTCGAAGCCCAGGCGGAACTTCTTTATTATGTCGTCCCTGAATCCGCGGCTGCGGAAGTACTGCATGCCCACGGCCACGCCGTCCACATTGTTATGAAGGATGTCCTCGAAATAGCCTGAAGCCCATTCGTTGACAATGAACATGCTCTCGCGCTCGCTCTGCTCCTTCTTTTCCTCGTCGCTGAGTTCGCGCTCGTGTATCTCGATATGATATTTTGCGGCAAGCCATCTCAATGCTTCCGGATAGGTCATCTGCTCGTGTTCCATTATGAAACTTACGGCATTGCCACCCTTTCCGCATCCGAAGCAATGACATATTCCGCGTGCCGGAGACACGTGAAAAGACGGAGTCTTCTCTTCATGAAACGGGCAGAGCCCCTTGTAGTTGGCTCCGCTCTTACGCAATGTGACAAATTCGGAAACCACATCCACAATGTTCGCGGCTTCCATTATTTTCTCGACTGTAGCCCTGTCTATCATTATGATGCGAAGTTACACAATTTTTTTTATTTTCCAATGATTGTAACTGATAAAAAAGCGGGTACATCACGCGCCGTAACAAAGCCTTGGCGGGAAAGCGTTTCGCACATTCCGACCTCTTATAATAGCGGCCGTTACGACGCTACGCAGCGCGGGCAGAAGGCCCTGACGCCGCATTTCTCCCGCCCGGATTGTCATCTCAACTTGTTGCGGTTGTAATGTGGAGTGACCCGCATTGTGAAGAACAGAAGCGAGACGACACAAAGCACCGAGCCGGTGAGATAAACCATATAGAACGTGAAGTGCTGGGCTATCACACCACCACTCACAATGCCGATACCGATACCCACATCCCACGCCGTAAGATATGTGCTTGTGGCGGTGGCGCGCTGATTGTTGGGCGCAAGATTTATGTAGAGTGAATTCATCGCCGGGAACATTATGCCGAAGCCGGCACCGAGAAGGAACGGAACGACATAGAACATAACAGTGGCCGTGCTGATGTCTGACATGGCCACGAAACGGCACATGCTCAGCGTGAAGAAAGCCGCAATGACGGGATAATAGCCCACATGAATGCACTGGGTGATATATCCCCTATCGACCTTCTTGCCCGCCACGATACGCGACGCGCCCATACCCAAAGCCATAAACGTGAAGAACAGTCCGGCAGGAGCGGTGATGTTTATCTCCTTGGCGTACATAGCGACATAGTTGGTCGTCGCTCCGTAAGGTATGGAAAGCAGGAACAGCGAGATGCTCACCGGTATGCCTTTGAGCAGGATGAAGCGGTCGAGCGACAGCGTGCGCGTTTGCGGCTCTGCCGGTTTCTGTCCGGCAGCCTCCATCTCATGACGTTTTCGGAGCGATTCCGGCATGCGTGCCTTCACGGATATGGCGCAGACGAGTCCCACTATGCTGACAAGCATGCCGGTGATGAATATCTGCATGTAAGTGAAATGGTCGTGCATGAATAGTCCGGTCATAGGTCCGAGCGCCATGGCTATGTTGTTTGTCAGGCCGTAATAGCCCAGTCCCTCACCGCGACGGCTGCTCGGCATGATATCGACACACAGGGTGTTGCCGCCGACTGTCACTCCGCCGAACGCCACTCCGTGCAAGGCCCTGAGAACGATGAACCACGATATGGCCGTGGCAACGGTGTAGGCAGGAAACATGAGCACGCAGACGAAATAACAGAGTATGTATATCGGCTTACGCGGAAAACGGTCCATGAGAAATCCGGAGAACGGTCTGACGCAAAGACAGCTCACCGTGTAACAACTAAGCACGATGCCGATGATTGTCGCCTGACAGTCATACGTCTCCTTTAGATAGAACGGCAGCACCGGCACAAGGAGCCAGAAGCCGAAGAACAAGAGGAAGTTAGCCGCCAGTATGCAGATGTAACTCCGGGTAAACAATTTGTCTGTAGCCATAATCTTTCAGTTTTTACAGGACTCGATACCTTATTAATATTATAAGCCTCAGCGGAAAGACAGCGGCAACGACACGCAAGTCATTGGACGGTCAAACCGTATGAAGGCGCTAAGCGACAGCAAAGTTAAACAAAAAAAGCGTTCTACGGGAAAAAGACTGATATATTATGAAAATAAACGGGGCGTATTCCTGTATAATGAATACGCCCCGTATAAATATTCGTCGAGTATGGATTAAACCATTAAATCATACATATCAGAGATTGGCGAGCTCTATCACCTTGTCAGCTGCAGCCGAAAGTGCGTCGGCGTTCTTTCCGCCTGCGGTAGCGAAATGAGGCTGTCCGCCGCCACCACCGTTGATGAGCTTGGCAGCCTCGCGCACCATCTGTCCTGCGTTCAGGCCGTGCTCCTTCACCATATCCTCGCTCATCATTACCGTAAGCATAGGTTTGCCGTCGTCAACCGAACCGATGACACACAGCAGATTCTGCGGAACATCCTGACGTATCTTGAATGCCAGGTCCTTGGCATCGGATGCCTTCATGGGCATGACGGCCCTTACCACCTTCACGCCGTTCACGTCGCGTGCGTCGTCCAGAAGCTTCTGCTTGGTGCGTTCCACTGCCTCAGCCCTGAAGTGCTCTATGTCTTTCTTCATGGAGTCGTGCTCCTCGATGTATTTCTCGATGACACCCTTGAGGTCCTTAGCGTTGTTGAACAGTGAGCCGATGGCCTTCAGAGTGTCCTCAATGTCGTACATGAGCTTCTCACACACCACGCCTGTCTTTGCCTCCACACGGCGTATGCCGGCAGCCACGCTGCTCTCGCTTATTATCTTGAACATTCCGATGTGGCCGGTTGACTTGACATGGATACCACCGCAGAACTCGCAGCTCGGTCCGAAGCGAACCACACGCACCTTGTCGCCGTATTTCTCGCCGAACAGAGCAATGGCTCCGAGCTTCTTTGCCTCCTCGAACGGAGTGTCGCGATGCTCGTCGAGCGGTATGTCCTGACGTATCATGTCGTTCACAATCTGCTCAACCTTGCGCAGTTCCTCGTCGGTCACCTTCTGGAAGTGAGAGAAGTCGAAACGCAGCGTCGTATCCGACACATACGAACCCTTCTGCTCCACGTGATCGCCCAGCACCTGCTTGAGCGCGTAGTCGAGCAAGTGTGTAGCGGTGTGGTTGGCAGCGCTGGCAGCGCGCTTGTCCGTATCGACACATGCCATGAAGTCGGCATTGACGTCCTTGGGCAGCTCCTTAACGATGTGTATGCTCTGTCCGTTCTCGCGTTTGGTGTCGATGATGTCCACGGTCTCGTTCTCGCTCACGATGACACCCTTGTCACCTACCTGTCCTCCCATCTCTCCGTAGAACGGAGTGTTGTCGAACACGAGCTCGTAGAAGGTGTTTTTCTTCTGCGTAACCTTGCGGTAGCGCAGTATGTGACATTCATATTCGGTGTAGTCGTAGCCCACAAACTGCTGCTCGCCCTCCTTGAGCACGACCCAGTCGCTGTTCTCCACAACGGCGGCGTTGCGTGCACGGGCCTTCTGTTTCTGCATTTCCTCGTCAAACTGCTGCTCATCCACGGTGAAACCATTCTCACGACAGATGAGCTCTGTCAGGTCGAGCGGGAATCCGTAAGTATCGAACAGGCGGAAAGCCTGAACGCCGTCGAGCTGTGTCTTGCCCTGAGCCTTCAGCTCTTCCATGGCGCTGTTGAGCAGGTTTATACCCTTTTCGAGAGTACGGAGGAACGAGTCTTCCTCTTCCTTCATCACACGTCCGATGAGCTCGCGCTGTGCAGGAAGTTCCGGATAGGCCTCTCCCATCTCCTGTATGAACACAGGCATAAGCTTGTAGAGGAACGCTTCTTTCTGTCCGAGGAACGTGTAGGCATAGCGTACTGCACGGCGCAGGATGCGGCGGATGACATATCCGGCCTTGGCATTGCTCGGCAGCTGACCGTCGGCGATGGAGAACGCCACGGCGCGCAAGTGGTCGGCGCATACGCGCATGGCCACGTCGGTCTCCTCTTTCTCACCGTATTTCAGTCCGGTGATGTGCTCTATCTCTTTTATTATCGGCTGGAACACGTCAGTGTCGTAGTTTGAGTGCTTGCCCTGCAGCGCGCGTACGAGACGCTCGAAGCCCATACCGGTATCTATGACGTGCATAGGCAGCGGTTCGAGCGAGCCGTCGGCCTTGCGGTTGAACTGCATGAAGACGATGTTCCAGATCTCGATAACCTGCGGGTCGTCCTTGTTCACGAGCTCGCGTCCGGGCACTTTAGCCTTCTCCTCAGGCGTACGCGAGTCGAGGTGTATCTCAGAGCACGGACCGCAAGGACCCGTATCGCCCATCTCCCAGAAGTTGTCGTGCTTGTTTCCGTTTATGATGTGGTCGGCAGGCACGTGCTTTGCCCAGAAACGTGCAGCCTCCTCGTCGCGTGCTATGCCTTCCTCAGGCGAGCCTTCGAACACTGTCACGTAAAGATCTTCGGGCGCAAGATGCAGCACATCAACGAGATATTCCCACGCATAGTCTATGGCTCCCTCCTTGAAATAATCGCCGAAGCTCCAGTTGCCGAGCATCTCGAACATTGTGTGATGGTATGTGTCGTGTCCCACTTCTTCAAGGTCGTTGTGCTTGCCACTCACGCGAAGACACTTCTGCGAGTCGGCACGGCGGCGCGGTTCAGGGTCGCGCGTTCCGAGAATGATGTCCTTCCATTGGTTCATTCCGGCATTGGTAAACATCAGCGTTGGGTCATCTTTTATCACCATCGGTGCTGACGGCACGATGGTATGTCCCTTCGACTCGAAAAACTTTTTGTACGAGTCGCGGATTTCGTTAGCTGTCATCATGTTATGTTTTTTATTTTAATTTTCCAATTCCTTACAAAAAGTTTTGCAAAGATACTTCCTTTTGATTATTTTTGCAAATAAATTAATCATTGTTTAATAAAAATACGCTGTCCATGGCATTAAATACGAATAAGAATCTTAAGTTGTATTACTCCATTAAAGAGGTGGCACAGATGATAGGTGTGAGAGAGTGCACCCTGCGCTATTGGGAAACGGAGTTCCCGCATCTGAAGCCCAAGACCACAGGACAGAAAGTGAGACAATACACCGAGAAGGACATTGAACAGATAAAACTGATATACAATCTGGTGAAGGTGCGCGGATTCAAGATTGCTGCCGCAAGAAAGATGATAAACCAGAACCGCACCGGAGCCGACAAGAGCGCCGATGTGCTCGACACGCTCATATCTGTGCGCGACCAGTTAATGGACCTGAAGAAACAGATAGACGGACTTATATAATAAAAAACGACAGACAATATCCTATGGAAGGCGACAGAACACTCTGCCGCCTTTTTGTTTTGCCACGTTACTAACAGGCTTGGCGGCGCGACTCCGACACATACTGAGGCCGGGAAAACGGTTTTATGGAAACACTGAGGGGGATTGGCCTCAGTGGACAACTGCTGCATCGGGAGCAAATCAGCGTTGTTTTCATATGATGAAACGGAATGATATTGGCGACATTAAAATTAGGTTCATCCCATATTTTTGTTTTTCCCCTTTGATGAAAGTAAATGATATGAATGATTTTCAAATTAAATTCATCCCCTATTCGTATTGTTTCCTTCTGTTGAATGGAAATAATATGAATGATTTTCAAATTAATTTTATTCCCTACCCATATTGCTTCCTTATATAGAAAGGAAATGATATGCGTGGCTGTCAAATCAATTTACTCTCCTATCCATGTCGTTTCCTTATGACAAAATGAAACGATACGGGTTATTTTCAAATTGATTTTATTTCCTCCCCGTGTCACTTTCTTATATAGAAAAGAAACATTTTGTGCCACTTTCAGATTGTAAGCGGTTTTTGATTTTTCGGTCAGAGTTTCCCACTATACCCCGAAAAATAAGCGCGTATTTGCAATCAGACTTTCCTTCGGCCGCAAATACGCGAATTACAAGAGGTTTTATAACATCCTGAATATCAATAATTTATATTTAAGGGGTATTTTTTCGCATTGCAAAAAGCATCATTTCGGCTTGCAAAATGGCCCATATTGGAGGCCGAAAAGCACCATATCGCACCCCAAAATGGGCTTTTTCACACTGCGAAACGGGCTATATCGGAAAGCGGAACGGACTTTTCCGGACTACGTTATGGGGTATATCAAAATGCGGTATTATACTGAATGTCGTTTATTATGTTAGTTTTAACATTCATTTACACCTCTTTTGCGAAAATATTTTGTAAAAATAAAATCAAGAAAAATCGTAAGTACGTCTCCCGATTTTTCGTTAAAAACGCCCACATCAGGCGTGAAAAACGATGCTTGATTATTTATCCTGTGAAATAATATTATTTATCGTGTGAAATAACAAAGCCCCACAGCCTCGGCGATGACATGCCACAAATAGGGAAAATCCTAAATGATGATAGGGATTTTCCCTTTCCGGTGCAGATTATTATTAGTAAATTCGTAGCGTGAATAATAATGTCTGACTATCAAAACAAAAGTACTATGAAGAAATACATACTGCCCATCATTCTGCTGATGTCTTTCTTCTGCACATACGCATCAGCCCAAAGCGACACCGGCGACGTGGCGCCGGCCGACATATACCGACACGTTGACATAGCTCCCGTGTTCCCGGGAAGCGTGGAAGAGGGACTGCCGATGTACGTGGCAAAAAACTTTCACTACCCCATCGCGGCATGGCGCACGGCATTCGTGCCCGCAGTGCCGGTGAGCTTCGTGATACGTGCCGACGGCACCACAAGCAACGTGAAGATACTGCGCGACGTGCATCCGTTGCTGGCAAAGGAGATTGAGCGGCTCATTCTCAACATGCCGCGCTGGTATCCTGCCTATCTCAACAACAAACCTGCCAACACCGAGTTCAGATACACCCTGCAACTCGTCGATCCTTATCTCAACCTGCCCTACCACGTAGTGCCGCTCATCGACAAGACAAGAAAATACAACGACTTCTCACGCAAGTATAACACGGGCATGAAAGGCAGCGAGCTGAAGGAGGCCATGGACGAGATAGAGCAGATAACGTCTGTAACGCCGCTGCACGCGCCGAGCACCATAGCCATGACGCGGTTGTGGCTGACCGACAAGAACTATCATCAGGCCACCATACTCGCAAAGACGGCGCTGAAGGAATACGGCTCGCTGAATCTGTATAAACATGACAAGAAGAAGTCGGGACACGACTATCCGCGGCCGGGATATAACGGAAAGAACGAGATAGCGCTCGCCCTGCAGAGGGCTCTGGCGTGCGACGAGGCAGGGCTGAAGGGCATGGCGCACTCGGCTTACACGGACTTGATAAGCCTGCTCGACGAGAAGATAAGGACAAAGGACATAGCCGTGCCGCTCGTAGGAACCAGCGAGGAATATCACATAGAGGAACTCATAAAGCGGCTCACCTACCGGCAGATGAAGGAACTGACGTCTGACGAGGAGCAGATGAGACAGATGACATACGACGACTGGAAGCCATTGAGATATGCCGTGAAGTATGACGACGTGAACAAAGCCATGGACTATCTCATAGCCAAGGGCGTGATAATGAGTGCGAAGGTGCTGGGCACACACAGCAAGATAAAGGAACTGAGGCGCGAGATAGCTATGGGACGGCTCAATAAGTCGGACACGCTCCACCTATACGAGCTGAAAGCCATGGCGATAGGGCTGCGCGACGGGCGACAGGCGGAGACCGACTATCTCAAAGAGATTGCCTCCGTAGGCAGCAACCGCCTGCAACAGCTTGCCGGAAGACTGACCGAGGCCGTGAATCAACTGCCCAAGGGCGACAGCGAACGGCGCAAGGCGGTGCACAGCATAGCCTGCATGGCTCCGCTGAACGACCCGTCGCTGAGCAGGAAGGAGAACAAGGACGCGGCCTCTGAGTTCTATCATTACCGCGAGACAATGTGCGACACGTATCCTCTGGACTGGCTGTTCAGCGACACAGGTTATTGACATGGACGGAAGAAAGCATTTCAGCAGAAGTGCCGGACGCATGGACGTGGATGTAGGGAATACTTGCTGTCAGATAAACCGATTCGGGTTTGATAATCATACAGCCGGAGATGATTATTTATACATCATAAATATGGCTTTATATCTTTTAAATATTATTACTTTGAAGAATAAAACCTATGTCGTATCTTTGCAAATGATATGCTGCGCCCGGCAAGACACGGACTGGCTGTAATTGCCTCACTTGCCACATCTTCACGAACGGGACGCACGGCGTATCATGATTATTCAATCACAAAAACAAGGAAAGATGAAAAAGATATTCATGACTCTGGCACTTGCCGCGACAATGGCGGCAGCACCGTTCTGCAATACATGTGCGCAGAATCTCGCAGCACAGGACGACGATGCCAAATATGCCACCGAACTGCTCGAGACAGGTGCAAAGGCACCCGACTTCAGTCTGAAGACTCCGGAGGGCAAGACCGTCAAACTGAGCGACTTCCACGGCAAGTATGTGGTGCTCGATTTCTGGGCTTCATGGTGTCCCGACTGCATAAAGGACATACCTAACATGAAGCGTATGTACGAGACCTACAAGGACCGCGGCATTGTTTTTCTGGGCGTATCGTTCGACGACAACAAGGACAACTGGACCGCCATGATAAAGAAGCAGGGCATAAAGTACACGCAGGTGAGCGAACTGAAGAAGTGGAAGACCACCGAGGTGTCGAAGGCTTATAAAATAAACTGGATTCCGACGCTCTATCTCATCGACAAGGAAGGTAAGGTTGTACTGGGCACAGTGATGTCGGAGAAGATGGAAAAGGCGCTCGGGCAGCTGTCGCCCGTATGCGAATGACGACAACCGATGACGCCTACGACAGAACAGATTGCCACATGGTTCGACACGTTCAACCGTGACTACTTCGCCGGAAGCATGCCCCGCCCGCGACTGTCGCTGGGACGTTCGCGCACAAGGCTCGGCTCAATGGCGTGCAGGCGCAGGCGGACTTTGCTGGGATGGAAAAACTCTGACTTCGCCATACGTCTGAGCACATACTACGACTGCACCGAACGCGAGTTGCAGACTGTGTTGCTGCACGAGATGATACATCTGTACATAGCGTGGAAAGGCATACGCGACGACGCGCCACACGGACGTGTGTTCCGCCGGATGATGGACGAACTGAACACGCGCTACGGCTGGAACATCACTGTATCTACGTCAATGCGCGGCCGACAGACCACCGCACCGCGCGACAGCAACCGCCAAAGACTCGTGCTGGCATTGGAGAACAGCCGCGGCGAATGTTTCCTGTCGGTGGTAAATCCGCGCTATGCCGTGAGACTGAAAGCGCAACTCGGGCGCGCCATCGACGTAAGACCGCGCGCCTGGTTCGTAAGCACCGACCCGTTCTTCGCCGACTTCACCACCGTACGCTCGCTTAGGGCACGCCGCGTAACGCGCACCATATTCGAGGAAAAGATAGCAGGCGGCAAGGCGATTGCTGTATAAACAGCAGCCATCATTGTTTTATTCTCAGATTAATGATGTAATCGTCATATAGGTGTAATAATAATCTAGTGCTATGATATTCTATCAAAAACAATAATGTGCAGCCGGAATAAAAAACGTTATTTCCGACTGCACATTATGCTATACAACGAACACATCTTCAACTTCTGACTTACCGTCAATCCCAAAGATGCAGTTTTCCGTCATCAGGCACTTCCGGCACAGGCTTGGGACGTCCATACAACACCCGCTCCACATACTCCAAGTACCGCTTTCTGAAATTCTCCATTGACCCGAACGCCTTCTCTATCATCTCGGAAAACGTCCACGTGTCAGGCCCGAAATCTGTACGTCCATATTCATAATGCCCGTTACGTTTAACGCCGAAATATTGATAAATTTTTTCAAAGTCACCATCGTCGTCCATAATCCTTACTATAAATATGCTGTCTGTATTGCACAAGAGTCTACGCTGTACGCTTAACGCTCTATTAACACTGTCCATTGCGGCATCATCCAACGAACTATTTTGGCAATACTGAAATTCCAAAACCGAAAATTCCTGCCCTCGGATATTTGACCATACAAAAGCTGTGTCTTGTCCTGGTACATTATCTTTTAAAATGTAAATATCCATTGTCTCAGCCGGCGTTATAAAGGAAGCCTCAATCTCCAGTTCGAATCGTTCCCACTTCTCCTTATGCCAGCACACTATCGGTATTTTCTTATACAGGTTGTATAAGTCTTTCGCAATGAATAATTGCGCGAAGCAATCAGCAGAAAAAAACAAACCGATCAATGCGGTTAAAACGGTAAATGATGTTCTTCTATTCATTACGTTCCAACATAAAAAATTTATACTTATCTTTCTTATATACATTATCCCGCCTTATAAGACCGAAACCTCCGCTCGGTTCCAATGTAATATAACCATCTTTGACATAGCTGCCATCCACTATTATTGTATCGTGATGCTGAATGGAATACTCATCTTCGTTCGTAACATAATGACAAAATACGACTTTTTGCAGAGCCAATGCATTATTAATTTCTCTAACATCTGAAATCTGCGTCGCTTTAAAATACTTATTTAAAATATATGATAACGTACTTTCATCAAAAATAAAACGTTTCAGTTCGGGTGACCAATACTTTTCCAATTCTTTAAAAACGCTCTCAACACTTCTGTTTTCATTAAGCATATATGAGGCATTTACAATAGAGCCTACTGTACACATGCCGTCTTCTACCGATACAGGAGAAATATTAGACGAACAACCTAATATCTTATGACCGTCAGACACATAATCCCATCCATACACATAGCCTCCTCTCCATTGATTTTTTTGTGATATACGATAAAAATCTTCCACGGAGACAGGATATTCTTTAGTTCCATAAGCATACCATGAATTTGCCCATATAGAATTACCATAAAGCGATGACGCCGCTACGTCTATATAACCAAAATCCTTTACATAACCGCCATGCCATACTCCCCATTTAACAAATTGATTGTAATCGGCAATCGTAATAGGATTAACAGCCTTACCATATCCGTTTTCTGAATTTGCGCTATATTCCTGTATGAATTCACTCACATTTATCGTGGAATCCCAATAGTTTTCCTGATATTCTGAACTGGTTGTTTTATTAGCGGTTCTTACCCAATAATAATTCCCGTCAGAAGAATAATATCCAACTCCATGAGTAGACAGATAATCTCCATCATTTACTTTTGCAATATTCTGCTCCAATATATCTAAAGAAGCAAAACTCTTTTCTGATAATTTCTTTTTCATAATCTTAATGTTTTTAAATATGACATATTTAATATTCTCTCCTTTCACACTACCTCACACCTATATCAATTATCGAGTTTTTTCTATTTCATCACATTTCATTTTTTCCAACAAAGATAACCCAAGACCTGCCAATCCGCCATTTATAACAAAATCTGACATTTGTATATTTTGCTGTTTATCATCAACAAAATTATAAATGGAATAATCCGAGGGGAAAGGTATCGTAATCTTATCAAAATATAAAAGCTGCTGGCAAGCAATTCGAATAAACTGACTAACCTCAAGTTTTGTTTCAAGATAGTCTTCCATAGGCAAATAATCTAATAGATTCACATAATCTGACATTTTTCGTTTAAGTACATCAACAACTTGATGATAAATGATAACATCGGTAACATCATATACCCGTTCATCAAAAATACGCTTCAACAAAGAGGTTATCAGCTGTAAAATTCTACATATATTTTTATGTGAAACAAACTGTCCACAAACCATGCCAAGGAAGTATAATATTGAATTTATATGATAGAGTGAGAAAGTTCCTTTATAATTTTCAATTCCTTTTGTAATGAATAAAAAAATTTTATTGATACAATCAACCATATATGATGACTGACTGTCATGTTTAAATCTCTCAACAAAATACAATGACGAGCCTAACAATGAAATAGCAGGGTTGCATTCCATATGATTAAAAACTATTTTATCAATACTTGGTAATACCACGTCAGGTTCTCCTTCTAACAAATCGTCATTCAGCAACCTTCCAACCATCCAACCGACCCCAGCAAGTCCATTCTCAAAATCAAACGGTAAAGAAGGTGCAATGCGCATCATTCCGTCAAGCATATCATTGGCATAATCCTGATAATGCTCGTTTTCGGCATATTGTGCATATCTATATAAATATAACATTATCCCTGCCTTACCATTTACTAAGCCATTATTTTCCACGTGATATCCGTATACAACAAACATATTGGCTATAATCTGTAATATTTCTTTTATATTATTCATGATTACATTATGCTTCATTTCATTTACGTTTATATCCTATCACTTTTCTAAAAAAGTTCTCTAATTCATCAATGTGTTCATCAAAAGTAAATTTCTTACGGTGTCGAATGATGTTATAATGAATATTTTCAAGAATATGCCTGTTCTTTAATAGACTGATTAACTCATCTATCGTGTCATAAAACAATCCCATTCCATAATGTTCCACGTAACTACGCTGGGCAAAAATATGTCCTTCGTTTCGTTTCTGTATCATTGGCAACCCAGCTGCAACCATAGTACTTATGCGTGCAGGAAGATTCAAATCAGCCCAAGTTGCTCGTAGTAGAGTACCTCCGTTGAAACTGTCCACACAATGTAACCAACCTGCATCATATTGCGAAAATTCTTCAACCCATTTCGATTGCGGGCAATGCCGATGCACATGAAAATGATTGGGTGCTACACACCGGAACGGCTCAATCGCATATTTTTCTGACACCATATTCTCACTATATACATGAAGATGAATATCTGAAGCTGCAAGCATTTTTATATCATTGGGAGACAAACCTATAATCCGGCCTGATACAACAGTATGGATAGCCCCATCAGATTCTGATAACTTTGAAGATAATACTCCTTCAAAACACTCCGCTTTTGGCAGATCACCATCCAAGACCAACTCGAATTCATCTTTTGGTTCAGGCATAAATAACCCAAACCATCGTCTTATTTCATCATTTATATAAATACGGCCATCTGCATAATTGTACAGATCTATCAACTTGCTCCACAGACCGGATTTCATCGCCTCGTGAGGTCCTTCCTTGAAATGCCATATAAAAGGAATTCCTGTTTTTGCCATAAGGACCTCGTGCGCAAGTTCGATTGCAGATGTACTCAGTTGGGCATATATAATATCAGGACATATTTCACTAATACACTCACACCATCTATCACGTGGAATATCCTCAATGTGTCCAAAAGGCAAAGGTCCTACCGTAGAGTAGCAAAAACGTGGTTTCGCCCACAATCCATACAATCTATGCCCAGCTTCCTCAAATGCCATTATTCTTTCAGGATTATAAGCAAGTTCACCTACAATAAGTATTTTAAGTCCTTCGGGGGATACTTTTGGAGGTTTACGGTATTTCTCATATTCCAAGACCTCATCTATTATTTTATAATTAGAGGAACGGTAACGCAAGGGTACTGAAATATTATAATATGCTCTATATTTATTCAATCCTCCTCCAAACTTCTCACCGCATATTTTATGATGTTGCAATGGATGGTTCGTCCATTCACATGTAACCTTACCTGTCGGAATAAATGTTCCACGACACATAAGTTTTCGCCAAAACAGATAAAATAAATCTTCAGATACACATTCTTCACGTTCAATCCACCGTTCAACAGTTTTTCGATGTCCCACTTGAGCCAATTGTAAGCAATAACCAGGTATTGCTCCCTTACAACTTCGTAATGAAATCACTCCAGCTTCCGCGGATGCATCAAACCTTATACCAGAAAAAGCCAACACAACCCGCTCGTCCGTCCAAAGTTTTTTTCCTAAACTCTCTAAATGTCCTACGTCAAAAAAATCGTCTGAAGGCAAATATGCCACATAATTATATCTCGCTACATTTAGTCCCTGATTCAAAGCAAATCCTAATCCTCTATTAATTTTATTATGAATATACGTTATCCTAACATCAGATAAATATGATTTCACAAATTCTTCTGTATTATCCGTACTACCATCATTAATAATTATCAATTCCCATCTATTACAAGTCTGTTTTAGAAGGCTTGCAATTGCTCTGCGTATAAACGCTGCTTGATTATAGGTTGGCATAATTACAGAAAACGCATATGTATCATTATATCTACTTTTCATACAAAATCATAAGGTTTAAGTCTGCGACAAATTTACAAAAAAGAAAAAGAAAACACACAAAGCCGTGTAATAAAATTTTATAAATACAGGATTTAACACATTATGCTAACCCATTCGGAAAAGACAGAAAATAACTGCACAAAACATCATAAATGCGCATCCACGGTGGCGTTTTGCACTTTTTTAAAGCCTTTAATTTTGATGATTATCAAAAACTTATTACTTTTGCAGCTGTTTGAGGCGTCGCTACGATGCCTGAAGGTGTTATGTGCCTGCTGACCATACACACCTGTCAAGAGACAGTTTAGACCACGACGACCTTGGACTAAATCAGTTTTGCCGACAGCAAATCGTTATTCAGCAAGACTATCGGTCATAATATGTTCTGAAAAATACATTCACGCTGCCGTGACATAAACCTCTCCCGACACATCGAATTAACAATTTATTAATACTATATTATGAGCTTGAAAATTGTTGTACTTGCCAAACAAGTACCCGACACGAGAAACGTGGGCAAGGATGCCATGACTGCCGAAGGAACAGTCAACCGTGCAGCGCTGCCTGCAATCTTCAATCCGGAGGACCTGAACGCCCTTGAGCAGGCTCTGCGTCTGAAAGAGCAGAACCCGGGTTCTACCGTAGGAATACTGACCATGGGTCCTCCCCGCGCTGCTGAAATCATACGCCAGGGACTCTATCGCGGAGCTGATACAGGCTGGTTGCTTACCGACCGTCTGTTTGCCGGAGCCGACACACTTGCTACATCTTATGCCCTCGCAACGGCAATAAAGAAAATCGGCGGTGTGGACATCGTAATCGGCGGACGCCAGGCTATCGACGGTGATACCGCACAGGTAGGTCCGCAGGTGGCACAGAAGCTGGGACTCTCACAGGTAACATACGCTGAGGAAATACTGAAATGCGAAAACGGAAAACTCACAATACGCCGCCACATCGACGGAGGTGTTGAGACTGTAGAGGCTCCGATGCCACTCGTCATCACAGTGACGGGAAGTGCAGACCCGTGCCGTCCGTGCAACGCAAAACTGATGATGAAATACAAACGCGCGACAGCGCCGATGGAACGTACCGCCGACAACAAATACAACTATCTGTATGAGGAGCGGCCTTATCTCACTCTGAACCAATGGTCGGTGGCCGACGTTGACGGCGATCCGGCTCAATGCGGACTCAGCGGCTCGCCTACAAAGGTGAAGGCCGTGAAGAACATTGTGTTCCAGGCTAAGGAAAGCAAAACACTGAACAGCAGCGACACCGACATCGAAGGACTGGTGAAGGAACTGCTGGAAGAGAAAATTATAGGATAAAATTCATCCAAAGCAGTAAAAAATAAAAGCTGCGCGGCATACGGAAACGTCCGAAGCGCCGGATGCGCAGCTCAAAAGACAAAAAAGAATATATGAACAACGTATTTGTATATTGCGAGATAGAAAGCACTACAGTAGCCGAAGTATCTCAGGAATTGCTTACCAAAGGCCGTAAGCTGGCCAACAAGCTCGGTGTGGAGCTCCACGCTGTAGTAGCTGGAACCGGCATCAAAGGCGAAGTGGAGAAGCAGATTCTGCCCTACGGTGTTGACAAGCTCTTCGTTTTCGACGCCGAAGGTCTGTTCCCGTACACATCAGCACCTCATACAGACATCCTGGTGAACCTCTTCAAGGAGGAGAAACCGCAGGTAGCGCTCATGGGCGCAACTGTAATAGGCCGCGACCTCGGCCCGAGAGTTTCATCATCTCTTACAAGCGGACTGACAGCAGACTGCACACAGCTCGAGATAGGCGACTACGACGGCAAGGTGAAGGAGAACGGTGAGATGGTGAGCAAGCACTATGACAACCTGCTCTATCAGATCCGTCCGGCATTCGGAGGCAACATCGTGGCAACCATTGTCAACCCTGACCACCGTCCACAGATGGCTACCGTACGCAGCGGAGTGATGCAGAAGGCTCTCTACGAGGGCAAAGCAAAAGAAGAAGTGGTTTATCCGGACGTAGCAAAATATGTTTCGCCGGAGGCATTCGTAGTTAAAGTGCTCGACCGTCACGTTGAAGCTGCAAAGCACAACCTCAAGGGTGCGCCCATCGTTGTGGCTGGAGGCTACGGCGTAGGAAGCAAAGAGAACTTCGACATGCTCTTCAAACTGGCAAAGGAACTCCACGGTGAGGTTGGCGCAAGCCGTGCCGCTGTGGACGCAGGATGGATAGACCACGACCGTCAGATAGGTCAGACCGGTGTGACAGTACACCCGAAAGTGTATATCGCATGCGGTATTTCAGGACAGATTCAGCACATCGCCGGCATGCAGGACTCAGGCATCATCATATCAATCAACAGCGATCCTGACGCTCCTATCAACAAGATTGCCGACTACGTGATCAACGGCACCGTTGAGGAAGTCGTTCCTAAATTAATCAAATATTACAAACAGAACAGCAAGTAAACAAAATGGCTAATTATTATACAGATCATCCTGAGTTCGAGTTTTATCTCAATCATCCTGAGATGAAGCGTGTTGTCGAGCTCAAGGAGCGCAACTTCGAAGACAAGGACAAGTATGAGGACGCTCCGGTTGACTTCGAGGATGCCATCGAGAACTACAAGAACGTGCTCGAGATAACAGGCGACATCGCAGCTAACATTATCGAACCAAACAGCGAGGCCGTTGACCTCGAAGGACCACACCTCGTTGACGGACGCATGCACTACGCATCGAAGACTTACGAGAACCTCGACGCCACACGCAAGGCAGGTCTGTGGGGCATCTCAATGCCGCGTCGTTACGGCGGTCTGAACATGCCTATCACTCCCTACTCAATGGCTTCTGAGATAATCTCTTCCGCCGACGCAGGATTCCAGAACATCTGGTCACTGCAGGATTGTATCGAGACTCTCTATGAGTTCGGCAGCGAGGAGCAGCGCCAGAAATACATTCCGCGCGTCTGTGCAGGCGAGACCATGAGTATGGACCTCACCGAACCTGACGCAGGTTCCGACCTTCAGCGCGTAATGCTCAAGGCTACATACAGCGAGAAAGACGGATGCTGGCTGCTCAACGGTGTGAAACGATTCATCACCAACGGCGACTCTGACATCCACCTCGTGCTCGCACGTTCGGAGGAAGGCACACACGACGGACGCGGACTGTCAATGTTCATCTACGACAAGAACCAGGGCGGCGTCACAGTGCGCCACATAGAGAACAAGCTGGGTATCCATGGCTCACCTACATGCGAGCTTGTCTACAAGAACGCAAAGGCCGAGCTCTGCGGAAGCACACGTCTGGGTCTTATCAAATATGTGATGGCTCTGATGAACGGAGCACGTCTGGGCATCGCCGCTCAGTCTGTCGGTGTAAGCCAGGCTGCATACAACGAGGCTCTCGCATACGCTAAGGAGCGCAAGCAGTTTGACACTCACATCATCGACTTCCCGGCTGTTTACGACATGCTCTCACGCATGAAGGCTAAGCTCGACGCCGGCCGCAGCATACTGTATCAGACAGCAAGATACGTCGATATATACAAAGCTCTCGACGACATAGCACGCGACCGCAAGCTCACAGCCGAAGAGCGCCAGGAGCAGAAGAAGTATGCACGCCTCGCCGACGCATTCACTCCGCTGGCAAAGGGTATGAACTCTGAGTACGCCAACCAGAACGCATACGACGCAATACAGGTACACGGCGGTTCAGGATTCATCATGGAGTACAAGAGCCAGCGTCTTTACCGCGACGCACGCATCTTCTCTATCTACGAAGGAACTACACAGCTGCAGGTGGTTGCCGCAATACGCTACATCACCAACGGCACTTACATGGGTATGATAAAGGACATGCTGGAGCACGAGGTTGCCGACAGTCTGAAAGCACTCAAGGTTCGTGTGGCTCTCATGGCAGAGAAGCTGGAAGACGCTGTGAACGCCGTGAAGGAAGCAGGAAACCAGGAGATGCAGGACTTCGTGGCACGCCGTCTGTACGAAATGACAGCCGACACCATCATGTCACTGCTCATCCTCGACGACGCCACACGCTCACAGGAACTCTTCGAGAAGAGCGCCAACGTATATGTACGCTATGCAGAGGCTGAGGTGAACGCTCACCACGCATTCATCAAGAGTCTGCGTCCGGAGGATCTCGAATACTATCGTCAGGCAGAAAAAGAGGCTGAGGCCGCTGAATAAGTCTGAACCGATATACAAAAAAGAGCCGCTTTCCTCATTCTATCGGGAAAGCGGCTCTTTTATTTTATATTTCCGGCTCTCCAAATAAACACGTCCCGTACCTTCCCCCACATCCGACATCAGCCTTTTTCAAGGAAACTCACGTGACAAACTTACGATTTTTCTTGACATAATTTTGACAAAATATTTTCGCAAAAGAGATGTAAATGAATGTTAAATCATACATAATATAGGGCGTTTCAACCATTACCGCATTTTGATATACCCAATAACATAGTCCGAAAACGTTCGTTCCGCTTTCTGATATTGCCCATTTCGCAGTACGATAAAGCCCATTTTAGGGTGTGATATGGTGCTTTTCGGCCTCCAATATGGGCCATTTTGCAAGACGAAATGGTGCTTTTTGCAATACGAAAAAATACCCCTTAAATATAAACTACTGATATTCAAGATGTTATAAAAACATCTTATATTTCGCGTATTTGCACCCGAAAGAAAGTCTGTCCGCAAATACTCGATTATTTTTCGGGGTATAACTGGAAACTGAGAAGGAAAAATCAAAAACTGCTTTCAAATTGAAAGTAGCTTATATTATTTCCTTTCAACAGAAGATTACAACACTAACTTGAAAGAAAATGAATTTAAAAGCTGCCCTTATCATTTCCTTTCAACAGAAGAATGCTACGCTGATTAAGAAGAATATTAATTTGAAAGCTACACATATTGCTCCTTTTCAACAGAAGGAAACAACAATGATTTGAGATAAAATTAATTTAGAAACAGCTCATATCATTTCCTTTCAACAGAAGATTACAATACTGATTTGTACGAAAATTAATTTAAAACCTGTCCATATCATTTTTTTTAAACATAAGGCAACAACACTAATTTGGAAGGAAACGAATTTGAAAGCACCCCAACCGCTCCATTTCCACATAAAGAAACAGCGCCGAGTTGATAGTGAATGTACAATTTCCCATTCAAACCAATCCGGCGCTGAATTTCTACTGAGTCGATATTGCTTGATGACAATAAGCCTGCGACGTGACGTCACACGCCATAATGTCTTACAACTGTTTTTCTTCCTCTACCTTCTGCTTTTTCAACATCTCGGCCTCGGCAAGCATATCCGTACCAAGATGTGTCACGCGCTCACGTTCGAGACGCTCTCTCACCTCTTTAGGTTTGGTGGCATAGACAATCATCCTTATCGAATCGTCGTAGGTGACATAGTTCCACAGCCAGTTGAGAAGCACCATGAGCTTATTGCGTATGCCAAGTATAGAGCGCAGATGGACAACGAGCCACAACACCCACGCAAAGAAACCTTGCGAATGGAACTTGCCTATCTCTGCCACAGCCTTGTTTCTTCCCACCGTTGCCATCGACCCGAGGTTATTATATACGAACGGAGTCAGAGACGAATCGTCGCCCGCCGCAATCTTCCTTATGTTGTGCGCGAGGTTCTTCGCCTGCTGTATGGCAACCTGCGCGAGCTGCGGATGACCTTTAGGATAAGCCGGATCGGTGGTCTGAAGACACTGATCGCCGATGGCGAACACGCCGTCCATGCCCTTCACACGGTTATACTCGTCCACTATGATACGCTGTCCGCGTCCGAGATGATCACCTTCCATTCCGGTGATGGTGTTGGCCCTGACACCCGACACCCAGATGAACGTACGGGTAGGTATCTCCGATCCGTCTTTCATCACAACCTTATGGTCGTGGTAGTCGGACACCATCTTGCCCAGACGAACCTCAACGCCCATGCTCTCGAGAAACTCCTTAGCCTTCTGCGACGAGTCATGCGACATGCCAGCAAGCAACCGGTCGCCTGCCTCTATCAGATAGATGTGCATCAGCGACGCATCCATGTCAGGATAGTCGTAAGGCAACACGTAGCGTTTCATCTGCGACAGAGCGCCCGCAATCTCCACGCCCGTGGCACCGCCACCCACAATCACCACGTTGAGCAGCTCCTGACGCTCCTCCTCAGTGGCGCAGGTCAGCGCACGCTCCAGATTGCTCAGCAGGGCGTTGCGCAGTCCCATAGCCTCGGCAACGGTCTTCATAGGCATGGCCTCATCGGCTATATTGCTGTTTCCGAAGAAGTTGCTCGTCGTGCCGGCGGCAAAGACAAGATAGTCATACTCCATCTTTCCGATTGACGTCTGGATGATTTTCTTGTCGGGGAACACCGCGCGCACCTCAGCCATACGGAAATAGAAGTCGTCCTTACCGCGGAATATCTTTCTGAAAGGGAAAGAGATCTGTCCCGGTTCTATACCTGCCGAGGCAACCTGATATATCAACGGCGGAAACTGATGATAGTTGTTCTTATCCACCAGAACCACCTGCAGGTCTGAATTGCGAAGCTCCGTTGCAAGCCGGAGTCCTCCGAATCCACCACCGACAATCACAATACGTTTCTTTCCATTTCTCTTAATATTGACACTCATAGCTATTGATTATTTAGTTTATCAATTATGATGATTGCACATAAACGTGCATACGTCCTTTTTATGTTTGCCGAACCGAATTCTATCTTATGCAGATATAATCCTATCTTATGCAAAGATAGTGAGAGGTGAGAGCACAGACAAGACAGAGAAAACATAGTTTTATCTGTTTGACCTTGCCGAACCGAATCCTATCTTATGCAAAGATAAGGATAAAATATTGTTTCCATATAATAAAAAGGTGAAAAATTCAACCTTACCACTCATCCGGAGCCGATTGCCACTATGTATTCCAATATGTGATAAAATATTCGTCATCTCTGTAGTTTTTTGTATTACCTTTGCGTCTAACTTGCAGTAATGTTCAAATAGATAATAAATGGAAATATCTGAAAAAGAATTCGAACGTATTGTCAGGCAGAACAAAAGCACCATATACACCGTGTGCTATATGTTCGCAGACAATGCCAACGACGCCGACGACCTGTTCCAGGAGGTGCTGCTCAACATATGGAACGGACTCGGAAAGTTCAGGCAGTCGAGCGACATATCTACGTGGATATGGCGTGTAAGCCTCAATACCTGCATAAGCAACGACCGGAAACGCAAGCGAAGACACACCGTCAGACTCACGATGGAGGCCAACCTGTATGAGGACAACGACGACGACACACGACAGATACGTATGTTGCGCGACCGCATACATCGTCTTAAACCTTTCGACCGCGCCATAGTGCTGCTGTGGCTCGAGAATCTCAGCTATGAGGAAATAGGCGACATAGTGGGTATCACGGCCAAGAACGTGTCGGTGAGACTGTTCCGCATACGTCAGGAACTGAAACAAATGTCCAACAACTAAAACTGCAAGAAGATGGAAAACAACAACGAACTGGAAATGATGCGCGCACAAGTGGCACTGCTCAAGGAGAAGCTCGACAAGGAGCAATTGGTGAGCGAGAAGCTGCTGCGCTCCATAATAAAGAAGACTGTCAGAAGACTGACATTCGAACGCATGTGGTCTCTGCCTTTCATCCTGATTTTCATACCATGGATAATATATGTGCTCGTAACGGAAATAAAGCTATCGATGGTCTTCGCCATAGTCTTCGGACTGTACATGATAGCCGCGACGATATACACATTCTATTCGCAACGCGGACTGAACAACAAGACGGTGGGAACAGACAGGCTTGTGGATACGGGCCGCAGACTGATACGTCTGAAACGCCTTAACGCCAGATGGCTGCGCATAAGCATCCCTGTCTCGGTGATAATTTTGGCATGGATGTTTCTCGAAGTGGATCCCGATGCGCCATACGGCGTCCCGTTCTATCGAGGTGCAAGCTTTGGTTTAGCCGTGGGAGCGGTCTTTGGTACTATAAGATATGTGAAAAGACGGCGCGAGCTGAAGGATTGTATTCGTCAGATAGAGGACCTTACGGGTGAGAAACTCGACTGAACGCGCCCGTCATAACGACATGACAAAAAATAAACCACCGGCCCGCAGCGACATCAGTGTCATGCTGCGGGCCGGTGGTTTATCGTATTCCATACGCCGTATATCTGTTGCTTATCCGTAATGTGAGCCATGGCTCAGATGCGCTGATATATCTTCAGGCCGAAATCATCCACAATGGCGTAGATGTATTCCATTATTTCGGCGAGATGATGCTCATAGGGTTTCCAGTCCTTCTGCTTCAGGAAGAAGTAGAACTCTATGGGCAGACCGGTGCTTGTGGCCTCGAGCTGGCGCACGAAGAACATCATTTCGCTGTTCACATCGTCGCGCGCGGCTATCCAACGCTCGACATACCGGCGGAAGAGAGTCATGTTTACTACGTTGCCTTTCATCTCTGTCGCCTTCATGCCATACTTCTCCGTGAGCCTCTCTTTCATCTGGTCGTCAGCCAGACGCACGCTGCGGAAGTCGAAATAAACCATGCGCTTCACCCTTCGTCCGCCTCCGCTGCGCATCGACATCCAGTTCTGGAACGAGCCGTCAACAAGCGTGAGCGGCGAGACGGTGAGTATGGTGTTGTCGAAGTTGCGCACCTTCACCGTGGTGAGCGTTATGTCTTCCACTATGCCGTTCACCTCTGTCTTGGGCACTGTTATCCAGTCGCCCTTGTGAAGCATGTCGTTGCTCGTGAGCCTTACGCCCGCCACGAGTCCCGTGATGGTGTCCTTGAACACGAGCATGAGTATTGCCGACGTGGCACCGAGACCGGCAAGGAGCGTCAGCGGACTGCGTCCTATCACCACGGCAACCATGACAATGACCGAGATAAATATCACTCCTATCTTCAGCACACCGCAGAAGGTGTGGAAATATTGCTGCAAGGCCGTGCGGCGTTCGCCCTCGAAGCCCTTGAACGAGTCGATGAAGGCAATGCCGAGACGCATGGACATGAGCACCACATAGAACGCCGTGACACGCGAAAGGACCTCAGGCACTGTGTGATAGACAGCGAACACGTCGGGAAGGAACATCCAGACAAACAGTCCCGGCACTATGTGCGAGGCGGCGCGGAGCGTACCTTCGTTCAGCAGTATGTCGTCCCACTCCACCACTGTCTTCTCTGCTATGCGCACCATGAGCGGCACTATGAGCTTATGACACAAGAGATATATGAGACAAGCCGCTCCGAGTATGATCAGAGCAAGAGCCATGCGGCTCGTGAACGTGAGCATGGATCCTGTAAGTCCGGTCTGTCCGAAGAGCTGTTCTGCCTGTATTACAATGTCGTTCATGATGATAAGTATTGTTTGTTACATCAAGGCTGACACAACACCATGCACACATGGTCCTGAAAAGCGCGCGCGTCGCGGCTGCGCT
>ULWB01000530.1_pt1 | contig 31949 bp, 45 predicted proteins | sample 1959891 | NCBI WGS metagenome assembly ULWB01 (sample SAMEA4835799, study PRJEB28245) | human gut metagenome | biome: gut microbiome; material: fecal sample | place: Denmark | collected 2008 | reverse complement strand
GAGGCGGTAAAAGAACGTTATAGATTTTTTAGTTTTGGCGATGCGATGTTCATTGGAGACGTGATGCCCTCCAAGGCTGAAAACGGCGAAAAGCCCGAAAAATAAGGGTTTTCGTGGGAAACGGCTTAACCGGCGCAAAAAGCAGAAAAAGCCGCATGGATAACTAAAAAGCATCACGCATCGTTAGCTTTGAGGGGATGCTTATAAAATTGAACAACTTTTTTGACGCATAATGTTGCGGCGATACTGCATAGACTGCATAAGATGGCCCCGACCTCAGTATATGAGGCCGGGGCTTTTCTCATGTCTTGTAGGTGAATGTGTGGGTCGCACCGTTCTTGAATGTGATGGAGGTGACGCGGCCATCGTTCACGACGATGTGGTCTATGATCTGCTGGAGGAAGCTGTGCGGGATGGAGGGGTCAATGGCTCGGATGTACTTCTCGTAGTCGATGTAGCGGTCTTCGATCAGCTTGTTCGCCATGATGTAGTAGCTGGCCTTGCCGATGAAGCCGTCGCCCAGTTCCTCGCTGGACTCTTGGTTCTGCAGTTCCTCAATGCGGGCATTGACTTCTTCGAGCTGTTTGGTGATCTGGCCGCGCTGCATGACGAAGTCTTTCTCCGGCATGGCTTCGTCGTCGTAGAGGTACAGGGCGTTCAATCTGGCGAGGGCGTTGTCGAGCTTGCGGCGCCGAGCGCGGAGGGTGTCAATTTCACGGATGGAGTTGTCATCGCCGGAGAAGGCGATTTGCGGGCGGTACTCCACGGCGTCGCCGGCAGCACGGAACGCATCGAGGAGCTGGCCCAGAGCGTCGGTGCTGACGGAGGCCACGTCCTCGAACGCTTCGCCGCGGAGCAGCTTACGCTCCAGAACCTCGGGCGTCGTGGCCTCAGAGGAGTTCTTGGAGGCCCTGATGATGTTGGCAACGTAGTTCAGGACGAACGGGCCGAGCGTGGTGTCTGAGATGTATTTGTTGGTGCAGGAGGTTCCTTTGCGCCGTCGGCTGCCACAGGCGTATTGGGAGGGGCGGAAGCCGTTCGCTCGCCGCCGGTCGAGGTTGGCTGTCATGTTGGAGCCGCACTGGCCGCAGCGGAGCAGGCCAGCAAAGACGTGGATGTTCTTCCTGACGTATGTTTTGTGAGATGGAACGCCGCCGCGCTTGTTCCGAGTCAGCAGGAACTTCATGCGGCAGAATACATCTTCGTTCAGAATGGGTTCGTGGTGGTTCTCGACGGTGATCCATTCGTCAGAGTCGCGCTTCTCGATGCCCTTGCCGTCTGAGTGGACGTTATAGACATACTGGCCGATGTACCACGGGTTTGTCAGGATGGTGCGCACCGTGGTTGGCGTCCATTGGCCGCCCGTCTTCGTGACGATACCGGCGTCGTTGAGGTACTTGGCGACATAGAGCAAGGACTGGTACTGCTCGTACAGTTCGGCCATGCGGCGGATGGCCTTGGCCTCTTCGGGAACGATGGAGAACGTCTTCGCTTCCTTCGACCACGAATAGCCGAAGGGGACGCGGCCGCCATTCCATTGACCGTCTGAGGCACGGGAGAGCATGACGGCCGTGACGCGCTCGGCGGTGGTCTTGCGCTCCAGCTCGGCGAAGATCAGGATAATGCGCATCATGGCCTCACCGATGGCGGAGGAGGTGTCGAACTGCTCGTTCTTGGAGACGAAGGTGACGCCGAGGGACTGCAGCTCGTCGTGCATGGCGGCGAAGTCGATCAGGTTGCGGCTGATACGGTCAATCTTCCAGACGACAAGGTGGGTAAACTCGCCTGTGCGGATGCGATCCATCATGGCCTGATATTCTGGGCGGTCTGTGTTCTTGGCCGAGTAGCCGGGGTCTTCAAACACGACGTAGTCGGTGATGCCCAGCACCAGCGTGACATAGGCGATAAGTTCGCGGCGCTGAACTTTGAGGGAGTCTTTGTCCACCTGCCAATGAGTAGAGACGCGAATATAGATGGCCGCCTTCTTCGCGGCCAGTTTCTCGGCGATGCGAGAAGCCATACGAAGTCCTCCTTTTTCGGGATATTCCATAGGAACGTCCGACCAAAAATCCACGGACGTTCCGTGTATAACCGTAACCATACCGTAACCGTAACCTATACCGTAAACGTAACGTAACCGTTAGATATAGTTTTGGGGCACCGCTGCTGCGATGCCCCGTATGTGTTTTTATTGCGAGACTGCTTTTGCGAAGCCTCTGGCCGCTGCCACAAGCCCCATCGTGCCATCCATCAGGGCGTCAATGCTGAGAGGCAAGACACTGATGGAGCCGTCGGGTGCAGGCTGCATTGAGGCCGTGTCCGCATAGGGAATGAGGGCCTCGAAGAAACTGTCGGCCTCGGCAGGACCTCGCCCGTTGCTCTGGAGCTGGTGTCGGGTGACACGGGGCTCGGCCACCACGTCCGAGCGATGCTGCCCGATGGTGAACTTGAAGAGCTGGTACGGGCGGCCGTCGCCGAGCGGAGCATATTGAACGATGATCTCGCGGCCGATGGAGACGGCGCTGAAGCCGTCCATGACTTCGAGGGCACCGATGAACTCGGTCACGTCGTCTGGGTCAACGCCTTTTGCGGCAGAGAAGCGGTCAATGAGTTCACGGCTGGTAAAGACCTTGTGTGCGGAGGCTGAGTCGATGACCTCGAAGAGTAATTCACCATCAGCCAGCGTTGCGGCGAGAGCCTTGCTGACATTGCCGTTGTCGGAGAAACCCGCAAGACCGGCGCGAACGAGGACGTCGATGATGTCGGCAGCCTGTCCTTCGGCGCGGTAGAAATGGTCGGCACAGACCTCGTTGAGCTGCTCCACGCTCCACGCCCGCACAATGGAGGCAACGCGGCGTAGATGCTTGGGATCGGCGTCGGTCGGCAACGCACCGGCAAGGGGAAGCGGAAGCCGAACGGCGATACAGCCGGTGGGCGAGATGAACAGGTCAATGCGATACTCACGTCCTACGGTATCGGTGAGTCTGACGCCCTGCCCGATGCAGACGAGGTTCGCGTAGTTGCTGGGGATGCTGTCCAGACGTTCAACCTCCGAGCCGATTTCGGCAAAGAAGGCAGAACGTCCCAGGTCTTTGCCGAAGATCATGGTTAGTTCTCCTCTCGATATTTTTTGAGTACAGTTTCGACGATGGTACGGTCATCTGGTGAGGCCAGAGCGTACAGAGTGGCAAACTCGCGGACTTCTGTGGGGACTGCCTCGTAGCGGTCGTTGCTGAGGCCCAGCAGCCAGTCAACAGAAACGCCAAAGTAGCGAGCGAGCCGAACGACGTACTTGAGTTCGGGTTCACGGACGCCCTGAAGGTATCTCGACAGGGTAGGCGTTGAGACGTTGATCTCTGCGGCGATGTCCTTGGCGTAGAGGCCCCTGCTTTCAATCAGGTCGCGCAGGTTCTTCTTGAAGGCGGTAAAATCGAGTTCGAGTTCCATGATGTGCTTCTCCTTTGCCAGCGTGATTGTTTGTATTAGCCATTGTAAAGCTCTTTGGGTAAAATCGCAAACATTTTTTGCGAGAAAACTGCAAAAAACTATTGACATTAGCCACGTGGATAATTATAATAATCACATAGGTCAATTATCTTCAAAAAAAGATAGGCAGAAAGGGGTGAACATTATGAAACCACTCGAAATCAAGGGAGCCCGCGCAAGGCTTGGATTTACGCAGAAGTACATGGCAGAGAAGCTCGGCCTCACGGAAGTCTCCTATGGGAGAAAAGAGAGAGGCGAAGTAGAGTTTACCTTGGATGAAGTCCCGGAGGTCGCCAGCCTGCTCACGCTGAACAATGCGCAGGTGAACGACTTTTTCTTCGACGGCAAGTTGCCAACTGGTTAATCGAGGCCATCATCGGCGTCGGTGTATATTTTTTGCCCGATGATTAGCCACTCGGATAATTTATCTTGCCACTACGGTAATTATAGGCGATTGGAGGCTCAGAGAAAATGGGACGTGACGCTACGAAAGCAGCGGGAAATCCGTGGTATCAAGCCAGAAAAAAGGCTGCTGAATATGATGACAGGCTATGTAGCCGTGAGAGCGCGGCTGAGCAACTTGGAATGTCGGTATCTTCGCTGGCAGATGCAGAGCTGGGAAACACAAAGTTCATGCCGGTCGATAAGGCGGTGCTCATGGCTGACAGGTACAACGCCCCGTGGTTGCTGAACCACTACTGTCTGAACGAGTGCCCGATTGGATGCAGACATTCGCTCTCCGCCGAAGTGGTGGGGATTGATCGCGTGACGGTCAAGCTGCTGAAGAGCTTGAAGACCGAACAGCTCGGAGAGGTCAAGGACACGCTCCTCGACATTGCGGCTGACGGGAAAATCACCGAAGACGAGAAGCCGGCGCTTCAAGAGGTTTTGACCTACCTCGATGATCTGGCGAAGACCGTGAGCGAGTTGAAGACCATCGGCGAGATGGCTCTGAACGAAGATGGTGATGCCCATGGATCAAAATAGTCTGATGGCTATACTCGCGGAAGAGTATGGCATCAAAAGCCCACGGGAGCTTGCGGAGGCCATTCGGCGGATGAAACCGTTGGATCTGGCCCCGTTCTGCGCGACACCTGAGAAAATGAAGGAGGACAAAGTATCATGACCCGAATGGAACGGCGAAGAAGACGCCGCCGCATCTTGCGAATCAAGCTGGCGACCACAGCGGCCGTGCTGGCACTGACCACGGCCAGCATCGTAGCCCTGACAGGGGGGGCAGCCGAAACGGCACCCGAACCCACGCCACAGCCGCCCGTGTTGCAAGCTGAGCCGGTTCTGCTGGCTGCAGAGCACGACAGTACATACCAGCCCGTCCAGATGACGGCCGAGCCCGCTCGGGAACCGGAACCCGTAGAGGAAGAGGACGAGAACGAGAAAATCGAGGCCGCTCTGCTGGAGCAAGGCTATCTGCATGAGGAGATCCCGCTGGACTTCGACCTGCAGTGCCACCTGATTACGGTCTGCGAAGAATACGGCGTCCCTCAGAGCGTGGCTCTGGGTGTTATTCAGGCCGAGAGCTCGTTCACGGCTACGGCCTCGAACGGAAGTTGCTACGGCTATATGCAGATCAACAGCATCAACTCTGCATGGCTGGCCGAGAAAATCGGCGTCACGGTTTTGACCGACCCGTACCAGAATATCCGCTCGGGCGTGTTCATCCTGAGCGACCTGTACGGGAAGTACGGGGACTGGCACAAAGCCCTTGTGGCTTATAACTACGGGCCGTCTGGGGCACAAGAGCACGTTTTCAGCAAGGGTTACACGACCACCACATATAGCAGAACCGTCATGGGCTATGCCGAGACATGGGAGGCCATTATCAATGGGAATTGAATGGAGGCCGGTTGTTGGGGTGGCTGGATATTCGGTCAGCAACACAGGACTTGTTCGGAGCGAAACACGGACTATCACTATGAAAAACGGTGTGCGGCGAACAATTTTCCAGAGAATCCTTAAAGCGCGCTTGAGCGGAGCTGGCTACCCGCAGGTGAGTCTCGGAACGGCGAAAGACCAGTATGTGCATCGCCTTGTGGCGGAGGCATTTCTCGGCTGCCCCGGCGGCGGGATGGAAGTCAACCACATTGACGAGAACAAACTGAACAACTGCGTAGAAAATCTGGAGTGGGTATCGCACCGCGCGAATATCGCCTACGGAACCAGAAACGAACGATGCACCTCTGACAGTATGCGTCGGTGCAAGGCTGTTCTGGCTCTCCGAGACGGGATGGTGGTCAAGAAATATAGGTCGCTGCACGAAGCCGAAAGAGATGGCTTTACAAGGAAGGGAATCCAGATGTGTTGTGCGGGAACTATGAGGTCGTACAGAGGGTACGAGTGGAAGTTTGAGGAGGTGTTGGAATGATCGACACGACGAAGCTGAACACCGAGGAGCTGGGCAACATCATCGTGGACGTCCAGAACGAGACTGGCTTCTGGTTCGATGTGGATGACATGGTCGCTATCATGCAGCACACCATCCGCAAGGCAGACCTGAACGGCAAGGACGAGGAGTACGTGCCTCTGCTGTTCAGGAACGAGCTGGAAGACCACGTGATGCGTGAGCGAATCAATGCGATTGGGAGGAGAAACTTATGTGCGACATCTGTATGCACAGCCCTTGCCTGAGCGGCTGCCCAAACGCGCCAGACCCAACGCCGGTGACGTATTGCCGTTCCTGCGGCGAGCCGATTGCCCCTGGCGACGAGTACGCCGACATCGACGGTGAGGCGTGGTGTGAGGGATGCTTGGATGACCTGCCGCTCTGCGTCCTGATCCCGAAGTTGGGTTGGGAGTGGAAGACGGTACAGGAGGGCGAAAACGTCCAGTGCGTGGACTGTAAGTGCTGCGGAGACACCGAGCCGCTCCCAGTTGGAACGGAATACGGCGAGATCGACGGGGACGCCTTCTGCGAGGAATGCCTCGAAGACACTCCGCTCAGCGATCTGGTAGAGCGGTGCGGCCATGACTGGAAAACAGCGAGCGAGGAGGACATCCCTGATGGCTATGACGGTTGAGGTTCCTGAGCTGCCTGAGCTGACCTTTGACGAGGCCAGTCACATCTACCGGCTGAACGGCGACGTCATCCCGAGCGTTTCAAAGCTGATGGAGCCGCTGAAAGACCAGTGCTACGGCGGCATCAGCAAGCGGACGCTGGAGAACGCCGCCAACAAAGGCTCCTCGGTGCATAACAGCATCGAGAACTGGATCAAGTTCGGCATCGACGATATTCCGTCGGAGCATCGCGGCTACTTCAACGGCTTCATGGAATGGTGGAAGCAGTACAAGCCGCGGGTTTTCGGCTCTGAGGTGCGCATTTACCACAAGCTGATGCGCTACGGTGGGACGATTGACCTGCTCTGCGAGATCGGCGGCCTGCTGGAGCTGATTGACTTCAAGACGACCTACTCGCTGCTGGAGATGACCTGCGGCGTCCAGCTTGAAGCCTACTCGCAGGCGCTTATTTCCCACGGCATCACACCGCAAAGAAAGCACATCCTGCATCTGAAAAAGGACGGGAAATGGGCGTTCCGCGAGTTCCCGGCCAAAGACCCCGCCAGATGCCGCGTAGTCGGGGCACTGAAATGTCTGTACGACTATGAACAGTCTTACAAATAAATGAAAAGGAGTGTCAGTATGAACGACGCAAAGACCATCGGAAGCAATGCCCTTGTCCTTGACACCGCAGAAGAGAACGTGACCGTGATGAACGCTGAAGAGAGCAAGCTCGGCAAAGAAGTCAGCTTGATTGAGCAGCGGGCCGAAGCGGTCGTCGTCGCCTCTGGAGCGGATTTCGAGGACGCTGGCCTGTTCCTGAAGCAGATCAAGCAGGCCCAGAAGCAGGTCAAGGACTATTGGGAGCCTCTCCGCGTGTCCGCCAAGAAGAGCTACGACGAGGTTCTGGCCCACAGAAAGGAAATGATTGAGCCTCTGGAAAAGGCGGAGAAGATCGTCAAGACCAAGGTGAACGAGTACAGCGCGGAGCAGGAGCGCAAGCGCCGTGAGCAGGAGGAGGCCATGCGCCGAATGGCTCAGGCCGAGATCGACCGCCACCTGAATGAAGCTGCCGAAGCCGAGGCTAACGGTGACGCTGTTGGCGCAGAGTACGCTATGGCCGAAGCCGAGATGATGGAAGGGGTGTCCATCGCCGGTGGCGTACAGCATCAGACGCCCAAGGTCAAGGGCATCTCCCAGAGCAAGACGTGGGAAATCTGCGAGTCCGAGTGCGACTGGTCTAAGGTTCCCGTGTCTCTCATTGGCATTGAGCTGCGGCCGGTAGATAAGGCCGCGGTGCTCCGCCTTATTAAGATGTCTAAGGGTCAGGTCGAGATCCCCGGCATCAAGTTCCGCGAAACCTACACCACCAGCGTCAGCACCCGGTAAAACCGGAGAATAACAGGAGGTCAACATGAGCAACGAAAACAAACTGAGCACGGCGCCCGCTGGGGCTGTGGCTCAGAAAACGGCCGGCGGGGGAGCCTTGAGCGTCTTCGCTGACGGCGCGAGCTTCAATACGGCTCTGCGCATGGCCCAGTGCCTTGCGTCGTCTACGGTAGTCCCCAAGGAGTACCACGGAAACGTCGGCAACTGCATGATCGCTATTGAGATGGCATCTCGCATCAACACCAGTCCGATGATGGTGATGCAGAACCTCTACATCGTCAACGGGCGCCCTGCGTGGTCGAGCCAGTGGATCATCGCCATGATTAACAGCAGCCGTCGGTATAAGACCGAGCTGCAGTTCGAGTTCGGCCGCGACAAAGCCGACGGCGGCCTGAGCTGCCGCGCTTGGGCGGAGGATTACTCCGGCCACAAGGTCTACGGCCCGAAAATCACGATGAATATGGCGAACGACGAAGGCTGGACGAGCAAGAACGGCAGTAAGTGGAAGACCATGCCCGACGTGATGATCCAGTACCGCGCCGCTTCGTTCTTCGGCCGCATGAACTGCCCCGATATGATTATGGGCATTTACAGTCAGGAGGAAGTCCTCGACATGGGTGAGCTTCCGACGGATGGCTTCGCGCTGGTGGTCGATCCTGCTACCGGCGAAGTGACCGAAGCCGAAAAGGACGAACCTATCACGCAGGATCAGCGCCAGACGCTTTTCAAGATGGCGACGAGCGCCTTTGGACAGGAAGCGAACGGCGTCCTGAAATCCCTGCTGGCCGCCGAGGGCTACGAGTCCACGGAGGGCCTGCCTACGTCTGTGTATCACCGCATCACCGAAAAGGTCATGGAAATGGCTCAGGAGAAGAAACCTGAACCCGAAGCTCCACAGGAAGCCAGCGATACCGTTCCTGCCAGCGACCAGCCCGATTTCCCCGGTAAAGAGTGATGCGATCCGACGGCATAGCCGTCATACAGACAGGCAGGTGAGAAAATGGCATGGATCAGCGTACACGAAAGTATCGACGGGCCGAAGCTGCGGAATCTGTATAAGCAGCTCGGTTGCTCAAAGTTCGAGGCGACGGGCATCCTGAACTTCTTGTGGTTCTGGGGGCTTACGAACGCTGAGAGGGACGGGCTCATACTGTATGCAGAAAAAGAGGACATCGAGCGATACCTGTACGGCGTCGGCGCAGGTTGTGTGCTCGATCCGAAGAAAATCGTGGATGCACTCTTCGATAGCGGCTGGCTCGACTGGTCGCCTCGCGGAATCTGTATCCACGACTGGGAGACTTGGCAAGCCCAATGGCAAAAGGCCAAGGATGCCCGAGAGCGCGACGCTGCCCGCAAGCGCGAGAGTCGGCGGAACAGCAAAGCGGCGGCCCAAAACGAGGAAAAAGCGGATGTGGCGAAGGACGGTCACACGGACGGTCCCGCGGACGGCGAGGAAAAGCAGCTTAAAATCGACGAGGGAGAGCCTCCCGCAGCCGAAAAAGCGCCGACCGAGCCTCCTGAACCGCCGAAGCCCCCTGCGGAACCGGCAACGCCAAAGTACACGCCGACCTTCGACGAGTTCTGGGACGCATACCCGAAAAAGGCTGAGAAAGGCAACGCCTTCAAGAAGTATCAGGCCCGCATCCATGAGGGCTTCTCACCGGAGGAGCTGCTGATGGCCGCTCGGAACTATGCGACCCAGTGCAAGAGGCTCGGCACCGAGAAGCAGTACATCAAGCACCCGAAGACGTTCCTGAGCGACAGCCGGCCGTTCCTTGACTATCTGCCAGATAAGAAGAAGGCCCAGCCGCCCGAGGACGCGGTGCCCGACAACAAAAATCCGTTTGCGGAATACGGGGAGGAATGACAAATGCAAGGATTTGACCCGCAGACCATTTTGCCCCGTATTGCCGCCCAAGGGCTTGAACGGCAGGAGATTCGCCCCGGCGATTGGTTCGACGATGACGGAATGCTCATGTGCGGGAAGTGCGGTGAGCCGAGGCAGGGGATGGTGACGGTGTCCGCTCCGATGGAGGGCAACCCCGAGAACAAGATGACGTTCAAGGCCACCCGTTCCTGCAAGTGCGACCGAGACAAGGAGGCCGCCGAGAAGCAGGCAGAGCAGAACAAAAAGGACATGGAGCGTGTTGCCCGTCTGAAAAAGGCAAGCCTCATGGATGAAAAGCTCCGCGAGGCATCCTTCGACAGCTTCCAAGTCACGAAGTACAATGCCCGAAATCTGAAGCTGTGCCGCCGATACGCTGAGGCGTTCGACGAGATGGTGTCCAAAAATCAGGGTTTGATTTTCTGGGGAAGCGTTGGTACGGGTAAGAGTTTTGCGGCTGCCTGTATCGCCAACCACCTGCTGAACCGCGGCGTCCCCGTGATGATGACCTCCCTTGTGAAGCTGCTGGAGCTCATTCAGGGCGGCGAGGAGAAGGAGAGCGACATCATCGCCCGGATGAACAGCGCGAAGCTGGTCATCTTCGACGATCTGGGTGCCGAGCGCAACACCGATTATGCGCTTGAGAAGATTTACAACATCATCGACAGCCGGTATCGGCGGAAGCTCCCGATGCTCCTGACCACGAACCTGACCATCGACGAGATGAAGGACGAGGAGGACAGACGGTACAGCCGCATTTATGACCGCATCTTCGAGACCTGCTACTCGATGCAGTTCACCGGCCCGAGTTGGCGGAAGAAGGAAGCCAGCCGGCGGTTCACGGAGATGGAGAAGCTGTTTGATATTGACTGAAAGGAGAAGCCAAATGGAAATGAAGCAGCGGGTACAGCATCTTATCGCTGATGTCGAGAGGGCCTGTATCAAGTACAAGCTGAACATGACGATTTACGACGGGAAGCTCGCGTTCGTCGATCAGGAGAGCCGCCACATCGTTGCAACGTGGGGCCCGCAGTTCAAACTCAGCGAGGAGCCTGAACATGGCGGGGAGTAAAGAGGTCTTCTACCTCAAAATCGGGAGTGAAGCCGACCGCGTGACGGTCGCCTCGATCCTGTTCCGAAACGGGTATTCCGTCCAGCCCGTGAAGCAGAAGAAGGACGGGAGAAGCAACGAATACCTCGTCAAGTATTGGATTGGCGAGACGATGGTGGAGGGGGCGGAGATACCAAAATGAAGCTGAAGTTTTCCGTCCTTGGAGAGCCGGCGGGCAAAGGCAGGCCGCGATTCCGAAACGCTGGCGCGTTTGTTCAGACCTACACACCTGAGAAGACGGTCAGCTATGAGAACCTCGTCAGGCTCGAATACCGCCGTCAATGCAACGACTTCAAGTTCCCCAAGGACACACCACTTGATGTGCGCATCACGGCGTACTACGGCATCCCCAAAAGTGTCAGCAAAAAGAAAGCGCAGCTCATGCGCGAGCGGAAAATCAGACCGATGAAGAAGCCCGACTTCGACAACATCGGCAAAATCGTGTGTGACTCTCTGAACGACATCGCCTATCACGATGACGCTCAGATTGTAGACGCACAGGTAAGAAAGTTCTTCAGCGACGACCCGAGGGTTGTCGTGACAATTCAGAAAGCAGAATAGGAGGCAATCATGAAGAAACTCGCAAAACTCAGCCCCGGCCGCATCTTCAACTTCGCCGGTGAGAAGTTCGTCGTCATGGAACAGCGCGACGGCGCTGCGTTCGTCCTGCTGGCTCAGAGCAAGGAGTCCTGCCCGTTCAACGACAAGGACGATGCGGAGAACCGCAACGACTACACCCGCTCAACCTTGAAGGAGCGCATCGACAAGTGGGTGGAGGCCCTGCCTCGCACCTCGGAGGAGGCCGCGGCCATTCTCCCGTTTGAGGTGGATCTGAGCTGTACCGACCGCAGCAAGAGCTACGGCACCATCACGGTCAAGGCGGCGCCCCTGACGCTTTGGCAGTACGGCCAGTTCAAGGAGTTGATCCCGCTGAACGAGGATGACTGGTACTGGCTCGTCACGCCTTGGGCGTGTCGGTGGCTCCGCTCCCCGTGCACCTACTACACCGACTACGTGTGGTACGTCTACTCCAATGGCGACTTCTACAGCTACAACGCATCCTACTCGTACGGCATCCGCCCCGCTTTGCTTCTTAACTCTGACCTCTTGGTCTCTTTGGACGACGAGGTTGAGGATGATTGCTGCGGCGAATGCGACTGCTGCGGCGGCAAGGGCCTGCCCAGCCTCGACGGCATCAGCACGGCGACGCTGCTGGAGGAGATCCAGCGCAGAGCGATGCGGGCCGGCTCGGTCTTCATGGGTGAGGATGGGACGGACGAATGAGAGATCTGGAGTTTAGCGGCTATTGGGAAGGCGAAGCCGTGTACTCGTGCGACTGCTGCGGCAAAGACGTTTCGTTCCCGTTCGATAGCGAGGACATCGACTCGAAGGCCCACCGGAAAGAGCTGCGGGAGCGGCTCGGATGGATCACGACGAAGGTGGATGGCGAGTGGCACGACTTCTGCTGTGAAGCCTGCCGAAACAAGTACATCCGCGACACGACAAAATGAAGGAGGAAAATACCATGAGCAAGGACTATTCTCTGTCCCTGAGAGGCGAGGCTTTCAACAGCCTGTGCGCTGACTTCGACACCACGCTCCGCGACGTGCTGGCTGGCATGATCGAGACGGAGCAGAACACCGGCGAGATCAACATTAAGGTCAAAATCACCCTCACCGATGACTCGGCCCCCGACTACACCGTGGCCGGCGGCCATCAGACCAGAGAGGTGACGAAGCCGAAGTTCGACCACACCGTTGCCTACGTCATCCAGCGCAAGGAGAAGAAGAGCGGCAGCTTCTCCGGTAACTTCGAGCTGGTCTTCGATAAGGCCAGTGGACAGTATTTCTACCGCGACATCGACAACGGCCAGACCACACTCTTTGATGGTGACGGCGATTCTGCTGACTTCGCCAACACCCAATATGACGTCGTTGACGAAGGCCCCAGAGGGCTTCCTGCGGCCCATGAGAGCAGCGTAATCGACGGGGAGGAAGTTGGACCTGCGGACACAGAAGACGCTACTCCTGACGTTGCTGGCGAGTTTGAGGAGAAAGCCATCGACCCCGCGCATGATCCGTCCAAGCCCTTCGGTTGGCTCCGCCAGTTCATCGGTGAGACGATGAACGTCACCGAGGCGATGGGCAATTACACCGTCCGTACGCAGGGCAACAAGGTTGTCCTGTCCTCCGCGACCAGCCCCGAGAACCCGTTCTACTGCTCCGCTGAGAAGCTGAGCCCCCATGTCGGTCACGCCGTCGTGTGCGTCGGCTATGGCGATGACGAGATCGTGAACATCTCCATTGAGTGCGAGGATTGCAGCGAGGTCCTGTTCGACATCGACTCTCCCCATGTCGGCATGGAGGATGCCGCCGAGGAAGAGGCTTCGGGCGAAAAGGAGCCGACCGAGGAGACGGATGCGACCGACGCTGCCGCAGAGGAAGAGCCTGTCACCGAGGAACCTGCTGACGAGAACGAGCCAAAAGGCTACGAGTACGACGAACCCGAGGCGTAACGAACCGCGATTTGAGCAGAGAGGAGGGCTGGCATGAAAAGCCCAATCGACATAGTGCGAGGCAGGATCGTTGACATCGACAAGCACGGCATCGTGACCATCAAGGCCCGCTACGACGACTGGCCGATGCTCCTGAAGCGCGAGTACAAGGAGTGCAATATCCAGATGATCGACAGTCGCCCGCTGTCCGATAAGCAGAGGCGCACCTGTTACAAGCTCATTCGAGAGATCTCGAACTACACCGGCATGGGGCTTGACCCGACCAAGGAGTACATGAAGCTGAAGTTCATCGCAGAAGACCTGCAGGAGACGGCTGACCAGATGTTCTCCCTGAGCAACGCCCCTATGAGCCTTGTGTGTGCGTTCCAGCGGTTTTTGGTGCGGTTCATCCTCGACTGGGACATTCCGTGCAGCTTCTCTCTGCTCGATTTTGTGGATGATGTTCAGGACTATGTGTACGCTTGCTTGGTGAGCAAGAAGTGCTGCATCTGCGGGAAACCGTGCGACCTGCACCACGTCGATCATGTCGGTGCGGGCCGCGACCGCGAGGAGATCATTCACGAGGGAATGGAGGTGCTCCCGCTTTGCAGGGAGCACCATTCCGAAGTCCACGTGATAGGGTGGCTGACGTTCCAGAAGAAGCACCACCTCACGAGAGGCGTCCTGCTGGATAAGCACCTGTGCAAGCTATACAGACTGAAACGAAAGGAAGAAACCGAGAATGCTGAACAAGATAATCTTGATGGGCAGATTGACCCGTGACCCAGAACTGCGGCGCACCGGAAGCGGGACTGCCGTGACATCGTTTGCGCTGGCCGTTGACCGCGACTTCAAGGGGCAGGGGGGCGAGAAAGAGACGGACTTCATTGACATTGTAGCCTGGCGATCCACTGCGGAATTTGTCAGCAAATACTTCACCAAGGGCCGGATGGCCGTGGTGGAGGGGCGGCTGCAGATCCGCGACTGGAAGGACAAGGAGGGCAATAACCGCCGCAGCGCGGAGGTTGTGGCCGACAACGTCTATTTCGGGGACAGCAACAAGGACGGCGGTAATCGGTCTGGAGGCGGAAGCTACGGTGGCAGCTACGACAACAGCTACCAGCAGCCCAGCGGAGATTTTTCCGAGATTCCCGATGACGACGCCGGCGAACTCCCGTTCTGACAGGAGAATACGCGATGGAACGACAAATTATCCGCTACCAAGGTGAACTGTGGAGCGAGATACCGGGTCATCACGGAAAATACTTCGCATCAAGAAACGGGCAAATCTTGTCGCTTGCTAAGAGCCAAAGCAAACCAAGGGTTTTGCGACAGATAAGAGATGGCGAATACCTTCATGTCTTCCTATACGACGGAACGAGGGAGAAGCTGCGGGTACATAGAGCCGTCCTCTTAGCGTGGGATAGAGAGCCGCTTCCTGATGAAGAATGCCGACATCTTAACGACTGCCACGATGACAATAGGCTGGAAAACCTCTGTTGGGGAAGTAGGCAGGAAAACGTTGATGACAAGAGAGTCAACGACAAAATGCCAGTCGGTGAACGCTCAGGGACGCATAAGTTGACAGAGGCCGAAGTGCTTGAAATCAGGAAGGCGCGGGGTACAGCCTCACTCAGAGAGCTTGGCGCAAAATACGGCGTGTCGCATACTGCGATAAGGCGAGCGATGCTTGGCATTAAGTGGGGTTATTTAGAGGAGGGGTTACGTTGATAAAGACGAAAATAGAATGGAGCGATTCGACGTGGTCGCCAGTCACGGGCTGCTATCATACCTGCCCGTACTGTTACGCCAGATCGACGGCGAATCGCTTCAAAGGCTGCGACTGTGCGGCCGGCGGAGAGACCGACGAGAATGTGGTGTACCTGAAGGAACGGCTGACTGTTACCAGCAAGGACGGCGTCGTCCGAAATGCGGCGTACCCCTTCGGCTTCACGCCTACGTTCCATGAGTACCGCCTCAATGACCCGCTGACGAAGGGGTTCGGCAAGACGATTTTCGTCTGTTCGATGGCTGACCTGTTCGGGGATTGGGTGCCTGACGAGTGGATCAAGAAGGTGTTTGACGCCTGCAAGGCTGCCTCTGGGCACAGATACCTGTTCCTCACCAAAAACCCAGCGCGTTACATCCGACTGTACGAGGCGGGCCTGCTGCCTGCCGGCGACGAGTTCTGGTACGGCTCAACGACGACCGAGCGCGATGTGCCGATGTTCTGGTCGGACGAACACCACACCTTCGCCAGCATCGAGCCGATTTTGGGGCCTCTGGGCAATCCCAAGAAGGACATTATGGAGTCGATGGACTGGTTCATCCTCGGCGCGGAGACGGGCAACCGCAAGGATAAGGTCGTCCCGAAGCGCGAGTGGATCGAGGGCGTGGTCGAGCAGGCCAAGGCGCTCGGCAAGCCGGTCTTCATGAAGGACAGCATGAAGCCCATTTGGGGGGACGACATTATCACAGAGTTTCCGTGGAGCGAGTGAAAGGAAAAGACGATGACCAATGATGTGAAGATTTTTGCGAAGACCATCGAGCAGGAAGCGACGGAGCAGATCGAGAAGCTGTCCCACCATCCCGTGAGTGACGGCTCCAAGGTGCGGATCATGCCCGACGTTCACGCCGGCGCTGGGTGTACTATCGGAACGACGATGACCATTCACGACCGTGTATGCCCGAACCTCGTGGGCGTTGACATCGGCTGCGGTATGCTGGCCGTCAAACTGGGCCGTGTGAAGATCGACCTCGACGAGCTGGACAAAGCCATTCGCTGGAATGTGCCGGCCGGGTTCTGCACCCACAACTACCCGAAGGAGTGGTTCGACCTGAGCGGCCTGAAATGCGTCGGCATCGACAACAGCCGTGCGCTCCTCAGCATCGGGACGCTCGGCGGTGGCAATCACTTCATCGAGGTTGACAAGGATAAGAGTGGCGGCCTCTGGCTGGTGATCCACACCGGCAGCCGAAAGCTCGGCCTTGAGGTGGCGAACTGGCATCAGCACAGAGCGATGGAGGCCATGACGAAGCCCACCAGCGGGGAAATCAGCCGTGTCGTCGCCGAGCACAAGGCTGCTGGCCGACAGAAGGAAATCGCTGGTGCGCTGGAAGAACTGAGAAAGCAGCACAGCGACTTCGGAGCACCCGACCTCGCGTACCTGACCGGCGAGCTGATGGGTGACTACCTGAGCGACATGGAAATCATCCAGCGTTACGCGGAGGCCAACCGTCAGGCCATCGCAAAGGCCATCCTGAAAGCTATGCACATCGTCCCGCAGGAGCAGTTTACGACCGTGCACAACTACATTGACCACGAGAGCATGATCCTGCGGAAAGGCGCCGTGTCTGCCAAGAAGGGCGAGCGCCTGATTATTCCGATGAATATGCGCGACGGTTCTCTGGTCTGTGTCGGCAAGGGCAACGACGATTGGAACCAGTCGGCGCCGCATGGAGCTGGCCGCCTGATGTCCCGCAGCAAGGCCCGAGAGTCTATTTCCCTCGGAGCATACCGCGAGACGATGCGGAATGTGCATAGCTCCTGCATCAGCTACGACACCATCGACGAGGCGCCGTTCGCCTACAAGGACATGAAGGAGATCATGGGCTGCATCGGCCCGACCTGCGACGTGCTGGAGATTATCAAGCCCATCTACAACTTCAAAGCATCGTCATAAGGAGGGATAGTCATGGGAAAGAACGGATACCTGCAACGGCAGAGGAACACGGTCAATGTCTACCGGCAGGCTGAGAAAGAGACGTACATCCAGTTTATGACCGATACGCTCATTCTCACCTTGAACGACCCGGCCGTCATGGGGAAGGATGTCTTTGGCGAAAAGCGCATCCGCCGTGTGGTGGAGGCGTGGGGCAAGGTCTTCGACAAGTACCACGGCGCTCTGGAAAAGGGCGACGAGCAGGACTATTGGCAGATCAAGATGGACATGAACCTGAAGGGCATCCTCGGAGAGAAGGACTTTGAACCCTTTGAGAAGAGGTATGAGTGGGTCAAGCAGGCGTAAGCCCCGCGGGGCCAGAGCGAAAGTGAGGTGAACGGGGCTTCCGAACTCTATGAACGAGGAAAAACACTACAACGTCGAGGCCGTCAAGCAACGGCTGATAGACCTCCGTGATCTGAGGCGTGAAATCGAAAATCAGTCCGAGAGGCTGGAGCGGTTGGAGACGAAGCTGGTAGGCGTGGGAGCCCAAGCCCTCACGGATATGCCAAAATCGCCAAGCCCATCCAACGACCGCATCTCAGACTTGATGCAGCAGAAGTTCGACCTTGAGGAAGACATCCGGGCGACGCTGGAACACAGACGGCGGGAGAGGATGTTCTTCGAGAAAATCATCCGTCGGCTGAAACGCTCCGACGAGCGAGCTGTCATCCGAAGCCGATACCTCGACGGGGCAAGCTGGGGCGATGTGGTGGATCTGCTGTACGGGGACGAGGAGGATCTGTTGGAACGGGAGGATATGTACCGCAAGCGGGTGTTCAAACTCCACGGCAGAGCTTTATTGAGCATGGCCCAGTACATCGAAGATAACGGCCTGATGTGGAACCCCGACGACTACGACGAAACTGAATAGGAAACCGAGAGCAGGCTTTGCGGCCTGCTCTTTTTCTGGCTGCTGACAACATTAACGGAATGATTTATGATTATGGAAATAATATAGAAAAATTAACGTAAATCTATTGACTTAGGTAGGTAACGCAGTATAATATACTCATAAGATAACCAGATGGATAATTTGAGATAACCAGTAGGAGGAAATAACGATGACCAGATTTCAGATGGAACTCAGCGGAAAGCTCGGCCAGTTTTGGCAGAATGAAGCCCAGAAGGAACTTGAGCGCGTGAAGTCCGACTTGGACTCGTGCAAGATTACCATTGACGCCGACGGCGTTGCCCGCAACAGCATTGGCCGTGCGCTGGCTGACGATATGCTCGAAAAGGTTGAGCTGGTCGCTCCTGACTGCGTGAACGTGTCCGCCACTCGCGCCACCTACGCAGCAGAAGTGCGGGAGGCCCTGAAAGGTTACGCCAGCCGGCAGCCCAACGACGAAGAGATGCACGAAATGAGGTCGGCTTTCGGCACCGGAACTACGGTGGTCGATGTCCTGAGCGGACGGAGGTATGCGGTATGAAAAATGGCGGGTGGGTCCGGTGGAGACATTGGACGGAGAGTGGGCTGGTTGCGTTCGGGCAGATGCCTATCCGAGATGTCGGGCGGGAGCTTCAGAAGTTTGAGGCTGAAGCCATCAAGGTCCTGAAAGAGACCGGCGCAGATCACGTCTTGTACGGCGTGAAAGAATACGACAGCGATGGGGATCTCGACACGGTCCGCTTCTATCTTGAACCGATGTCGGAGCAGGAGTTCGAGGATCGCGTTGTGAAGAACAGCGCAGGGATGACGGTCTATGCCGTACATAAGAGATAAGGAGGAATGCGAAATGAAACTGAAGGACATGGTGGAACTGTTGTCAAACAACGATGCCTGCGTGGTACTGAAGGTGAAAGACGGGCAGGAAATGAACCTGATCTCGCTCGGCTGCTTCAATGGAGATGAAGTGATGGTGCGCCTGACGAAAGGAAGAGATGTGACCTGCACGTTGTTCCGAAAGAACGGCAAGAGCTTCTCGTGGCACTGGGGAGCAAGCGGGTTTATGCTGGTCACAGATCAGGTGTGGCGAATGGGCCAGCTCATTCAGAGTTGTATCGAGAATGACTTCGGCATCAAGTGTAAGTATTGAGGAGGGAGAAGACATGATTCTGAAAGTCCGGGACGAGCAGGATTTCAACCTGACCATGAAGCAGAACATCGACTGCGAGAAGGGTGTCATTGAGCTACTCGTGACCGCGTGGGACAAGGTGGCCCACACGACAGAGACGCGAGTCTTCTCCGCTGAGAAGTTCCGCGATGCTCTCGACTATTACCGCCAGAAGGAAGTGGAGATGTTCAACGAAGCGGAGGCACCCCAGCAGAAAAGAGAGTTCCGCGTGAAGACGCCGCTGGGCGAGCTGCGCATCCAAGCAAAGCACGGCGGCGGGGATATTCTGACTGACTATCCCGGCGTGTATGTGGACCTGTTCCGTGAGGGACGCGACCCAGAGATGATCGCCTGCGTCGAATATGACAGCCACGACGGCAGGATGCTGACGACCGTGTATGACATTGGGCATGACGAACCGACTGTCATCCATTACTACGATTTGGACGAGGAGGAAGAAGCATGAGCAGACGCCTGACGAAAGAGTTGGTGTTGCAGTGGCTCAAGGAGGCTGCCGGCTGGGAGGCAGGGCACAACGAACTGTTCGAGTACAAGCACTGGAGCCTCGGCATTCACAAGGAGGACGACAGCTACCAGCCGTTCACATTCGGGGTTGCTGGGCACCACAAGGGAACGGCGGAAACCATCTGCAGGCGCTATCGGAGCATTGAGGAGGCCATGTTGCACGTGGTCAACGGCTTCAATGAAAACGCCAACGCCAGAAATCCGTATGCGTCACTCGACGAAGCGGTGAACGACCCGCTTGGCTGGCTGGCACGGGTCAACACCAAGATCAGCTACCTTTACCGTGACGCAGACAACTACAAGGTTCGCCACGAAGTCGTGATTGCCGGCAGCGTGAGCGAGGAACAGGAAAAGGCCATCGAGGACAGCCTCGATGAAGGCGTTTACTTCATCCCGTCGCAGGTCGGTTTGCCTGATGACCGTTTTGGCAACGTCACCGAGGCGGACCATCCGTGGTTTGAGTGGGTAGGCGTTGAGCCTACCGCCGACCGGCCGACGCTCCATGTGACAGCGGAGGAACTGACGGCCAAGTTCGTGGACGCTGCGAATGGCTGGATGGAGTCCACGGACGCGCCGGTGGACGGTCTGCGCCCGTACAGCGTGACAGTCCGAGAAACGCTGTCCAGAAGCGTGATTATTTGGGCTGACGGACGTGAAGATGCCGAAGAAAAGGCGGCAGGCCTGAGTAACGACGGAACCATCAGCCTGACGGATCAGGACTTCATCGACCGAGAGATCGAGTGTAACGGCGTGGCTGGGGCATACGACCTGAGCACATTCAAGCAGTACGGCAAGGAGGAGTGAATATGGCATACGAAATTGAACTGCACTACGGCTTCGAGAGAAGCCACGATACCTATGAAACCTACCACGCCTTCGAGGCGACGGACATCGAGGAAGATGTGGATGACGCCGCAATCGAAGAGAGACTCGCTGGCTTGCTCGACTGCAGCCCGGATGACGAGGACTTCGACTGCAAATCCATGCGCGTTGTCTTGCCCGAGAGGACGGTGGAGCGCATCCGAGCGGAGGGCTATACAGCCGGAAGACTTGGCATACTGGCCCAGATGATCGAAGGCCCGTGGAATAACGACGCCTGCAAGGGCTACGCCATCATGGCAATGGAACGTGCTGGCCTTGACCCGGAGATGATCCGCAAGGTCAGTAGTGCGATGACCGACTGCTTCGACGATACCACGGTCGCGGAGGCTGGCCGGTACTACGTGAAAGGGGCGGTTCGATGAACGACGAGACTACACGGATCGCCGAACGGTACGGCATCACCGATAAGTGCGCGTCGCTTGAGCAAGACTTAATGAACATTGACGGTGTGACCAGCGTTGAGTTTGACCTGAACGGGTTCCTTGATGACATTCATCAGGTAATCGTTCTGGTCGGGTACGATTTCCACATCGTCACAAGCAAGCTGCGGCTCGCTGTTGATGTGGTGAATACGGCGTGTCTGCATGGGCTCGAAGAGTCTGGCGACAGGATCGAGGACTACGGTGAGCACCTGTACCTCGTTTTCAACTGCGGCCAGAGTTGGTCGGAGATTTTCCACTCGACGTCGAAAACCGAGGAGGGTGCATGAAAGTAAGCGAGCAGAAGGCGCAATACGAAAAGTTGCTCTCTATGTCCCAGCACGTCATAAGAGAGTGCGATGCCGAGGCAAAACGCCTGCGGAAAATTGCTGATATTTTCCGCAATATGGCCGAGCAATACGATGCAATGGCCGAAGAAACCGATAAGATGAAACGCGCAGTGCCAATAGCGGACGAAGATGCTATCGCTAACCTGTTTTGCAACGAAAAGAGTCGGAAAGAAATGGAGAAAACCGAATGAAGAAAATCTACCTGCTGGCCGGCCCGTCTGGCTCTGGCAAATCCAGCGTTGCCCGCGAGCTAACGAAGCGGTTCGGCCTGAAAGAAGTCTGGTCGTACACAGAGCGGCCGCGGCGATACCCTGACGAACCCGGCCACATCTTCGTGACACCGGAAGAGTTCGATGCCGCTGGCCCCATGTGCGCGTTTACCATCTACAATGGCTACCGCTACGGGGTTCCGCAGTCGGTCGTTGACAACAGCGACATCTACGTTATCGACCCCGCGGGCATCGCCTATATGCAGCACAGCTATAAGGGCAGTAAGGGCATCGTGGTAATCGGCATTTGGGCACCTGCTGAGGTGAGAGCGGAGCGTATGATTGCCCGCGGAGATAACCCGGACGCTGTCTATGCGCGTATCAAGTACGACAAGTCGGCGTTCTCGGCGCTACACCTCATGTCGGACGCATGGTTCCGAAACGTGGATCTGGATGTGACGGTCAGAGCGGTATTTTCCTACATCGTAGAAATGGAGGGCTGAGTGTGAGCAGAAAGAAAATTGAGCGACGCTACCATAAGATGCAGGCCGACGCGAAGGCGTTCGGCGCGGAGCTTCTGACCGAGGAGAGCATTTTCATTGACGATGACCACCTCGATTGCGTGTGGTACGGCGGCCATATCGGCGGCCTGAGATACAAGGGCTATGAGGTGTCCGTCGAGGTACATGGAGACGTCGAGATCGTCGGCTTCATGAACGGCCGCGATTTCCTGTATAAGAACAAGCAGAACACCGGCGCGATGAACATGGCGGCGTCTGACGCTCTGAGAACTACCTTCAAGAGCGACGCGGAGCTGTGGGACGCCCTCAACGCAGACGAAGAGGCCGAGAATAAGGTGGCCTTTGAGAACAATAGCTGGATCGAGGCATTCGTGAAAGACCCGAAGGGGCATTGGCACGGATCGAGCATCGTGGATGACGCGGATGACGTGCTGGACGCCTGCGGAGGTATCTCTGGATGGATCGACTGGCTCAAGGAGAACTACATCAAGGAGGATAAGACATGAGCAAGCATATCACCCAGGAGGTTTGGGCGGCGGCTGGGGACTTCTACAAAGCGGCACAGCCCGGAGACACCGTGGACGAGCAGATCGTCAATGACTTCCGCGACTGCGTCCCGCCCGCATCCATGTCGAGCGGGTATCTGCAGGTGGGCGAGGCATACGACCACATGGTAGACGAGAATGGCCGCTGGCGCCCGACGTTTATGACGTTCGCCTTCAAGGATGGCGTCTGGGTTTACTGCGGGTGCTGCTTCCACGGCGAAGCCGTCCACCGTGAGCGCATTTGAATACCTGTATCGGGGAGTAAAAGACAGGAAAAGAGACAAAAAGAGAGTAACAAGAATTGATGGGGAGCGAACGGGATTGAAGTTCACCATCAACCTGTATTATCGTGTAGCATAGAAAATCTGGAGAGTCCGAGGGGGACAAGAAATCCAGACGAAACGGAAAGACAACAAGGAGGTTCAACGCATGAGCAAGATACTCTTCACTTCGGAATCGGTCACGGAAGGCCATCCCGATAAAGTGTGCGACCGCATCTCTGACGCAGTGCTCGACGAGGTCATGAAGCATGACCCGAATGGCCGTGTGGCCTGCGAGACCTGCTGCACGACCGGCATGGTGCTGGTCATGGGCGAGATCAGCACGGAGCACTACATCGACTTTGCCGGTATCGCCCGCGGCGTCTTGAAGGACATCGGCTATGACAGCCCCAAGGCGGGATTTGACGGCAACACCTGCGCGGTGATGGTAGCTATCGACGAGCAGAGCCCCGACATCGCAATGGGAACCAACGATGGAGTCGGCGGAGCGGGGGATCAGGGAATGATGTTCGGCTACGCCTGTAACGAGACACCGGATCTGATGCCCCTGCCTATCACGCTGGCGAATAAGATGGCATACCTGCTGATGAAGAAGAGAAAGGATGGCACGATCCCTCACATCCTCCCCGATGGCAAAACACAGGTAACGGTGGAGTATGACGAGGGGGGCAACCCGGTACGGGTTGACACCGTCGTCATCTCTACCCAGCATGAGGAATGTGTTGCCCCGGAGGATCTGATCGAACCCCTGCAGAAACACGTCATCAAGCCTGTCCTCGACGAACTGCTGACCTATCGGCCTGATATGGACGTGGTCACTTACAGCCTGTTCATCAATCCCACGGGCCGATTTGTCAAGGGCGGTCCTGCCGCAGACTCGGGCCTCACCGGACGCAAGATCATCGTGGACACCTACGGCGGCTATGCCGCGCACGGTGGCGGCGCCTTCTCCGGTAAAGACCCCACCAAGGTAGACCGCTCCGCAGCGTATGCAGCCCGCCACATCGCAAAGAACATCGTGGCCGCCGGCATCGCTGATAAGTGTCAGGTTCAGCTTGCCTACGCCATCGGTGTTGCGCATCCCGTGAGCATCCGCGTCGATACCTACGGCACAGGTAAGTACGCCGAGGATAAGATCTGTGACGCCGTCGAGGCCGTCTACGATCTGACCCCAAGAGGCATTATCAACTGGCTTGACCTGCGTAAGCCAGTCTACAAGAACACCTCCGCCTACGGCCACTTCGGCAACGTCATCGGCGAGGAGCGTACTTGGGAGCAGACGGACACTGCAGAGAAGCTGCTCGAAGCCATCAAGTAAGCGCAACAGACCCAGCAAGGCGCTGCTTGGTGAGAACCCCTGAGTATCACAACCACACGGCGCCTGAGGGCCTGAAACCTGCATCGAAAACGCCACGACGGCGGAACGGTGAGGCGGAGGGCCATCGGCTGGGTATGTGTCACCCCTAAAAAGGGATTTCACAGCCTGCCGCAGCGAGGCGCGAGGCATCCGAACAAGGTCACAAAAATGCGTAGCGACACCGTAAAACCTTGCTTTAGGTAGGCCGTATGGTACAATAAAGTAAAGATATTCAGGAGGCAATCACATGGCAATTATGACAGGTCGGTATAGCAACAAGGAACTCCGAAACGATGGGTATTATCCCGTCGGCATCAGCGTCGGCAAGCCCAGATTTTCAACTGGGTACGAGATCCGTGAACAGTGCTACGCGCTGGCTCCGCGGTACGATATGCTGAAGCTGGGCTATGAGGAGTACAAGGCCGAGTATTTCAAGAAGCTGGATAAGATCGGCGTCGATAAGATTATCGGCATCGTCCAGCGGCTTGACGCCAAGGCTCAGGAGGAGGACAAGAAGCTGGTTCTGCTCTGCTTTGAGGACATCCGTAAGCCTGAGAACTGGTGCCACCGCACGTTGTTTGCGGAGTGGTGGCTGGCCCACACCGGCGAGGTCATCGAGGAGATGCCTGAGGCTGACGCTTTGAAGCAGCCTAAGGCGGCAAAACCGCCTGAAGAGAAAGTTGAGCAACTGAGCCTGCTGTAACCGGCAGGCCGGTGATGTGCGGTGGCGGAATAGGTAGACGCAGCAAGGGTATGCGGCGCAGAAGGGCACAACAGAACGCAGACCTATTGGGGTTAAGTAGCTACCTCGGACGGGAAGAAAGCACGTTGTACGCTGCCTGCGCTATGCGGGGTGACAAATCCCCGCCCGCACATCCGATACCCGGAACTGGTGAAAGAGCATCACGCCCTCTATCCTTGAGGGAGTTCCTACCTCGCAAGTAGGGTTCCGGTCCATATACGGGCGAATGTCCCAAGGTGGCGACACGGTCTCCAAAACCGCGTGTGGTGGGTTCGATTCCCAACCGTCCGTGCCATAGGCTCCGACCATCGGGGCAACATCCGGGAATAGTGAAAGGTATCACGCTCGGCATCCTGTCGAGAGTTTCCGCCCCGTAAGCGGATTCCCGGTCCATATCCGGGCTTGGTGAAAGTGCATCATTCCTGCCTACCCGGCAGGCGTTCCAGCCTCGCAAGCTGGGGCCCGGTCCAGAATACGAGAAAGGCAGTCGGAGAACCGGCTGCCTTTTCTCTTGCATCGAGGAGTGACTCCATGAGGAAGATCGGACTGATCGTAGCAGTCGAGGAAGAGGCCATGCGTCAGAAATACGGCGAAGGCTACGATTTGAACGACGGCTACGGCACAGTGCTTTATCAAACCGCCAAAAGCCAAGTCTACGCCCTGTATAGCGGCGCAGGTGAGATTTTCGCGGCCGCCGCAACACAATACCTTATCGACCGCTACGAAGTCGCTGCGGTTCTTAATTACGGCGTAGTGGGAGGCTGCAGAGAAGACCTGATGGCCGACGAGCCTTGCCTCGTTGACTGCGTGGTGCATTGGCAGTACGACCTATCCGACGTGGACGGTGTGCCTGTTGGTCAATACATGGAATACTACCCAGACCGGCGGCTCCAGACCGATGAACGGCTCATGGAGATGGCAAGCCGAATGTTCCCGAACCTGCGTCATGTGTGCTGCGCCTCTGGCGATAAGTTCATGGGCAAGGCCGAGGAGAAGCTCTGGCTCAACAAAGAGTTCGGCGCGGATGTGTGCGACATGGAAGCAGCGGCGATCCTGCTGACCTGCGACCTCAACGACGTTCCGTGCCTGATGGTGAAAACGGTAGCCGACAGCGTTAGGGGTGGCGCTGCGGAATACTGGAACGAGAAGGGCAGGACAGCGATGACCTGTCTGGACATCGTCGATAAGCTGATCGACGAGATGTAAGTGAAGACCACGTCTGAGAGGTGACGGCCGCAAGGCCGCCGCCTCTTTTTCGTGTTCTCGAAACCGATAGGAGGTCAGTACAATGGCGTTTTTTATGGACCCCGGAGCGATGTTCCTCGGGTGCCTGAACGGTGTTGAGCAGAAGTTTATGATTGAGCTCATTAAGACCGCTCGGCGTTCTGGGTACACGCGGTTCGTAGAGCCATGCGCCGGTACATTCGCTATGGCAAATCTGGCAATCCAGTCGGGGTTCAAGCCTGAGCAGATCGAAACCAGCGACGTGAATATGATGACCTCGGTGATGGGCTACGCCATCACGGGCCAGTCTCTCGAACCGCTGCAGATCCACGCGCAGGGCTTCTCCGATGAAGAGCTGTTAGACCCAGCCGTGGCCCTGTACGCGCAAATCTATCTGCGGACATCGAAGAGCGCAGGGAACGAGTATTTCCACAACATCCTGCGCGACCTGCACGACAGGCGTGAAGAGCACATCGAGAGCATCCGCCGACAGCTTGAGGCCACGAAGAGCCTGCTCGGTGGTATGAGCTACCGCCCGCTGGATATGTGGGATCATCTCCGTGAGGTGAAGGATGACCCGCATACGATCATCGTGGCGAACCCGCCGACGTACTTCGCCGGCTATGAGAAGTTCTACGACACGCAGGGCAAGATGACTTGGAAAGAGCCGCACTACGGTATGTTCGACCCTGAGACCGGCCATCAGCAGCTCTACGACATGATGATGGACGCTCCCGCTCTGCTCCTGTGCTATCAGGAGAAACGGGCAGGTGAGGCCGTCGGCCACACCATCTTTGCCAGATCTGGGACACGCGCCGACCTGAACTCGTACATCACGACGAACAGGGAAGAGGAAGCCGTGGCCCTCGCCAAAGGGAAGAAAATCAAGCGCCCTCAGGAGGGCAAGCTGGAGCCCCTGAAATGCAGTATGCTCCCGCTCGACTATGAGATCACGGAGGACGGTGACATCCGAATTATCCAGATCGCCGGTGCCAATGCGCAGTATTACCGGATGCTCTGGACGCACAACTTCGTTGGCTCGCAGGCGACCTACAACCGCGCTGTCCTGATCGACGGCTATGTGGCCGCGGTCTTCGGCATCTCGAAGATGGCTGCGGACTCCATCTTTGTGTGGTACGTCATGAAGGCACCGCACAAGCTGTACCGCCTCGGCCGTCTCTGCTATATGCTGGCCCAGAACCAGAGCTTCGTGGACACGCTGCTCGACGACATCGACCAGGAGAAGGTCACGAAGATGCGGACGGCCATGCTCACGAAGTACGCCGAGAACAAAGAGGTTCGCGGCATCATGAAGCTGGTCAACCGGCAGGAGGACGCGAAGAACGGGTACAAGCTGACCTATGAGGCTGCCCTTGTGGCTGGCCGTGACGAGAAGGCTACGTTGGCCGAATGGCTGAGGAGGGAGAAACAATGGCAGCAGAAGAGAGCACAGCAATGAGCTACGAGAAGATTTACGACATGGGCACCGGCCTGATTATCGCCAAAGTCCAGCTTGATAAGGTGCGGGAGCAGGACATCAACGCCCGCATCATGAAGAAGGAAATGCAGGATCAGCTCACCGCGAACATCAAGAACCGCGGCCAGCTTGAGAGCCTGCCCCTGCTGGTGGAGAAAGACGGCGTTCTGGAGATTATCTCCGGCCACCACCGCATCAAGAGCGCCCGAGCCGCCGGCATGAAGGAAATCATCGCCATCATCGACGTGAGCGGCCTGTCCCGCTCCAAGATCGCGTCGAAGCAGTTGGCCCACAACGCCATCAGCGGCTTTGATGACCCGTCCATCCTGCGCGAGATCTGCAAGATGCTCGATGACGTGGATGATATGCTGGAGAGCTTCATCGGCAAGGACATCATGGAGGAGCCTCTGGAGCAGTACGATAAGTTGCTGTCCCCGGCGGTGCATTTCGACTTCAAGAACATCACGTTTTCGTTCCTGCCCCATCAGGTGAAGGATATGGACGCGCTGGTGAAGAACCTTGAGTCCTCGGCACCTGAGATTATCGGTGTCGCGCCCTACGAGCAGTGCAAGCAGTTCATCGAGGCGTTGGCCCGCTACCAGAAGTTCTCCGACATCCGCAACGTCGGCGCCGCCATCCACTCCATGATTGAGAGCGTCACGGAGAAGATGGACGAGGTCGGCTTCAAGGACGACGAGGAGTGGACGTATCTGACGAAGATTTTCGGCAGCAACGCCATCCCTGCGGAGTCTGCAGCTACCATTACGAAGGCCATCAAGAAGGCCGAGAAGGACGGTGCTATCACGAGCAAGAACCGTTGGCAGTTGATCGAAATGCTTGCCACCGAATATATGGCAGGAAAGTGAGTGATGTGATATGCCGGCCCTCAGCAAGTACAATCCCGAATACCACGACGATTGGGCTTGGTCGCTGGCAATCAAGGGAGCCACGAACGACGAGATTGCCGAGGCTTTCGGCATCTCGACGCGCACCTTTATTCGCTGGAAGCAGGAGCATGAGAGCCTGAACGACGCAGTCGAGCGAGGAAAGAACATCGCCGACTCTAAGGTCGAGAAGGCACTTTATCAAAGGGCTTTGGGCTACCAGATTACCGACACCGAGAAAACAATCGACATGGATAAGGATGGCAACCCGAAGCCCGTCCGCATCAAGAACACGACGAAGAACATAGTGCCAGACACTATGGCAATTATGTATTGGCTGAACAACCGCAAGCGTACCCAGTGGGCGCAGCGGCAGGAAGTCGCCCTCTCCGCCGGCGATGATTCCGAAGATGTTCTGATCTATCTCCCCGCAAACGGCAGGGACGATGGCGACCAGCAAGAGTCCTGAGAGAAAAGTCCGTGTGCTGAAGCCGCAGTTCGGCCCGCAAGAGAAGTTTCTTGCAACCCCTGCGGACATCTGCATCTACGGCGGAGCGGCCGGCGGCGGCAAGACCTACGGCCTGCTGCTGTCGGCGTTGAGATACAAGAATGTCAAGGGCTTCGGCTGCACGATCTTCAGGAAGAACTACAAGCAGATTTTCGCCCAAGGCGGTCTGTGGGATGAAGCCCAGAAGATGTACCACGGTATCAACGGGGCACAGCGTAAAATCTCCGACGGCACGTGGTCGTTTCGAGATAAGGACGGCAACGAGGTTTCCAAGGTGTCCTTCGCGCACATCGAGCGTTCGGAAGAGCTGGACAACTGGCAGGGCGCTCAGATCTGCGAGATCGGCTTCGACGAGCTGACGCATTTCAGCGAGGAGATTTTCTTCTATATGCTGTCCCGTAACCGTTCGACCTGCGGTGTCAGGCCGTTCGTTCGAGCGACCTGCAACCCTGACGCCGATAGCTGGGTGGCGAAGTTCATCGCATGGTGGATCGACCAAGACACCGGCTACCCCATCCCTGAGCGTTCTGGCCTCATTCGCTACATGATTCGGCGTGACGAGGTCGTTTACTGGGCGGACACCAGAGAGGAGCTCTGGGAACGCTTCAATTTGACCACACCGGAAGAGAAGAACGAGCCGAAGTCGGTGACGTTCATCATGTCTTCTGTGTACGACAACCAAGAGCTGCTCCGCATCGACCCCGGCTACCTGTCCAACCTGAAGGCACTGTCGGTCATCCAGCGCGAGCGACTCCTCAAAGGCAACTGGAAGATCAGGGCCGCCGCCGGCCTGTTCTTCAAGAGAACGCAGCTTGGCGAGATCCTGACCATCATGCCGCAGGACGTCATCCAGTGGGTTCGCTGCTGGGACTTGGCGGCAACCGAGAAAACCGAGAACGGCGACCCGGCCTATACCGCTGGCGTCCTGATGGGCAAGCGGAAGAACGGCCGATACGTCATCGCGGACGTCATCAACAAGCAGATGAACGCCTCCGATGTGCGAAAGACGATAAAGCTGACTGCTCAGGCAGACCGTGCGGCGTACAAGCGCGTCCGCATCCGCCTACCGAAAGACCCCGGACAAGCTGGCAAAGAGCAGGCCGAGTCCTACATCAAGTTCCTGTCTGGCTTCGACGTTACGGCCGTCGCTGAAAGCGGCAGTAAAGAGGCCAGAGCCGAGCCTATGGCCGCCCAATGGCAAGCCGGCAACTTCGACATCATGTATGGCGAATGGAACGAGGCGTACCTGACGCAGCTTGAGAACTTTCCCGACGGGAAGTTCAAGGATATGGTCGATGCAAGCGCCAACGCATTTGCGGAGATCGAAACGAAGACGGCGTTCAACGTCGGCAACCTGATTTGAGAACAAGCAGAAAGAGGTGAGAGGGTATGGACGACAGACGCAAAGACCAAGCCGAGCGCATCGTGAAAAGGTACGCCCACCTGATCGAGATGCAAGCCGGCAAGGCCGTTCGCCCCTACCGAGCCGACGGCTACGTGAACATGATGAACAAGTACGGCACGAGCAAGGACACCACGGAAGGGTATCGGTTCCGTGCCGAGCCTGTGGTTCCCGATGAACTGCTCACCATGTACTACGAGGGCAACGGCCTGTTTGCGAAAATCATCGACACGCCTGCAGAGGAGGCCATCAAGCATGGCTTCACGCTGGAGAGCACAAAAGACCAGAAGATCGAGGACTTCTACACGGAGGCTCTCGACGAGCTGGACTGGGAAGAAACGGCCATGACCGCCATCCGCTGGGCGCGGCTCTTCGGCGGCTCCATCGCCGTGATGATGATTAACGACGGCCGCGGTATCGACGAGCCTCTGGACTGGCGCAACATCCGGTCGATTGACGATATTCGCGTCTATGACCGCTCGGTGATCCAGCCCGACTACCAGAGTATGTTCTCCTACGACCCGCGTGACCCGTTCCGCACCAGAGGCTCCCGCCTCGGTATGCCTGAGTTCTACCATGTGACGAGCCGCACCGGCACGTTCACCGTCCACGACAGCCGGTGCCTGGTGTTCCAGAACGGCATCTTGCCCGAGAACACGACCAATTCGATTTACCAGCTCTGGGGCATCCCCGAGTATGTGCGAATCAACAGAGCCATCCGTGACGCGGAAGTGGCCCACGGCAGCGCAACGAAGCTGCTCGACCGCTCCGTTCAGGCGGTCTACAAGATGAAGGATCTGGCCGCAGAGCTTGCCACCGAAGAGGGCGAGGACAGAGTCCTGCGCCGTCTGCAGACGATTGACATGGCCCGCGGCCTGCTGAACAGCATTACCATTGACAGCGAAGGCGAGGACTACGACTTCAGGCAGTTCCAGTTCAGCGGCGTCTCCGACGTCATCGACTCGACCTGCAACTTCCTGTCGGCGCTGACCTCGATTCCACAGACTATCCTTTTTGGCCGTTCACCGGCAGGCATGAACGCCACCGGCGACGCCGATTTGGAGAACTGGTACAACTATCTGGAGCGCATCCAGAAGCGCATGGTGAAGAAGAATCTGCGCTATCTGCTGTCGGTCATTTTCCAAGCCGGCGTCCGTACCGGCGAGGTCGATGAAGTGCCGAAGATCAAGGTGGAGTTCAACCCCCTGTGGTCGCTCAGCGACACGGAGCAGGCAGACCTTGACCAGAAGCGGGCGCAGACACAGTTCACCAGAGCGCAGACTGCCCAGCTCTACATCGACAAGCAGGTTATCGACCCGAGCGAGGTTCGTGCCAAGCTGGCCGACAGCGAGGAGTTCGACGTCGAGAATATGCTCGACGAATACGACGACGAGGATCTGTTCCCCGACGAGCCTGCAGAGGGCGGTCAGGTTTCCGGTGACGTTGGGCAGAGCATTTTCGAGCAGG
>ULWB01044440.1_pt1 | contig 41950 bp, 30 predicted proteins | sample 1959891 | NCBI WGS metagenome assembly ULWB01 (sample SAMEA4835799, study PRJEB28245) | human gut metagenome | biome: gut microbiome; material: fecal sample | place: Denmark | collected 2008 | reverse complement strand
AGGAGCGTCGTGAGCGTTCTATAGAGGCGTTGAAAGCTGTTGGATTAGGCAATCGTCTGTATCATAAGTCCAACCAGATGTCAGGAGGTCAGATGCAACGTGTTGCCATAGCCCGTGCATTGGTGAACAATCCGGCCGTACTGTTGGCTGACGAGGCAACAGGTAATCTTGATACACGTACATCGTTCGAGATTCTTGTCCTCTTTCAGAAACTTCATGCAGAAGGGCGAACAATAATCTTTGTAACCCACAATCCGGATATTGCAAACTATTCGAGCCGTAATATTGTTCTACGTGATGGAATTATCAGAAGTGATGTTGTCAATAATAACATCCTCTCGGCAGAAAAAGCACTTTCAGAACTGCCCCCTGCAAGAGACGACTGATGCCGGTGTTATTTATGACTCGATATGACAAAGATACATCCCACTGACTTTCATAATATCGTTATGGTCTGTATCTTTATATAGTTTAAATGTCAAGACGAAAAAAGATATAAAAATAAATGAGTATAACAAATCTTTTTAAAATAGCATTGCGTGCGATAGCCGCAAACAAGCTGCGCTCATTTCTTACCATGCTTGGTATAATCATTGGTGTGGCTTCGGTTATCACAATGTTGGCCATAGGACAGGGCAGTAAACAGAGCATACAGAAACAAATAGCCGAGATGGGTTCAAACATGATAATGATCATGCCTGGTCAGGATATGCGTGGAGGTGTGCGTCAGGAGGCTTCTTCAATGGAAACTCTTAAGCTTACTGACTATCAGGCACTCAAAGATCAATGCAAATATATCAGTGCCATAAGTCCTGTTGTCAGCAGTTCAGGACAGTTTATTATTGGAAACAATAACACCCCTTCAACTATCTATGGCATTAACCAGGACTATCTTACAATACGTCAACTGGAAGTTGAAGACGGCGAAATGTTTTCAGATGAGGACATTAAGTCGAGTGCTAAAGTATGTGTTGTCGGTAAAACTGTTGTAGACAATCTTTTCCCTGACGGCTCCGATCCTGTAGGTAAGGTTATACGTTTTAATACAATACCGTTTCGCATTGTAGGAGTATTAAAGAGTAAAGGATACAACTCTATGGGTATGGACCAGGACGACCTTGTCCTTGCTCCTTATTCAGCAGTCATGAAACGTATTCTTGCTATAACCTATGTGCAGAGTATTTCTTGTTCTGCTCTGACAGAAGACTTAACAGACAAGGCTATTGAAGAGATTACCTCAATACTGCGCACTCAGCACAAACTTAAAGAAGCGACAGAAGACTCTGAGGGAGACGAAGATGACTTCAACATACGTTCTCAGGAAGAGCTGGCAACAATGATGAATTCAACCACAGACCTTATGACTATCCTGTTGGCATGTATTGCCGGCATATCTCTTGTAGTCGGAGGTATCGGAATCATGAATATTATGTATGTAAGTGTTACAGAACGTACACGTGAAATAGGTCTGCGCATGAGCGTCGGAGCTCGCGGCGTTGACATCCTCAGCCAGTTTCTTATTGAGTCAATACTCTTAAGTGTCACTGGCGGTGTTATTGGAGTGCTAATAGGAGTAGGTGCTACTTTCGGTGTAAATATTTTTGCCAAGTGGCCTGTACTTATACAGCCGTGGAGTGTCTTCTTGAGTTTCTTTGTCTGTACAGCCACAGGAGTTTTCTTCGGATGGTATCCTGCAAAGAAGGCAGCTCAGCTTGATCCTATAGAGGCCATTAGGTACGAATAAAAAATTTTTACGTCATTATAGTAGAAAATAGAAATAATAAATATAAAAAATATTATGAATAAAAAGAGCACATTTTTGGTCATCTTCCATCTTTTTTGCTGGATTATAGTGGCCTTGCCGTCTGTAATATTTGTGCCGCAGCGTATACAGCATGACATAGTCATATATCTTATACGCCTGTGCTTCCCGGCATTTATGTGCATCATTTTTTATCTTAATTATTTTTGGCTTGTTCCGCGTTATATAATTTCTAACCATCGAAAAAACATTTACATTTTGGTAAATGTAATCATTATTATTATCTTTGCAATGTGTATGCAAGAGATGATGGACTATATTCATGCTCGTGAGATGGCTGCAGGCTGGACTCCGCCACCTCATGAGCGTTTCACCAAAATGTCAGCTTTATTAGCCCTGATTCTTCGCAATGGATTTTCTTTTGCTTTTTCTGCCGTTGTTGCAACTCTTTTAAGACTTGCCATGAAATGGCAGAAAGCTGAGTCGGCCCGCCGTGATATGGAAATACAAAAGACTGAAGCTGAATTAAAAAATCTGCGTAACCAGATTAATCCTCATTTTCTGCTTAACACTCTCAATATTATTTATGCATTGATATCATTCGATCAGACTAAAGCCCAAAAAGCGGTATTGTCATTAAGTGCCTTATTACGTCAGATGCTTTACGGCACACAAAAAAATGCGGTAACGTTGAAGGACGAAGCCGAATTCATTACTCACTATGTAGACCTTATGCGTATAAGAATAAGTGAGAATGTAAAGATAACATTAGATATATCAATACCTCCGCAAAACAACGTATATATAGCTCCCGTTATATTGATTTCGCTTGTGGAGAACGCCTTTAAACATGGAATAAGTCCAACTGCTTCAAGTTTCATTTCTATAAGACTCTTTTCTGACGGTGAGAAAATTGAATTTGAAATACGAAACAGCAACTTTCCTAAGAATGACACCGACAAGAGTGGTCATGGTATAGGACTCAAACAGGTTGCAACACGTTTGGCACTAGCCTATAAAGACAAATATGAATGGGTGAAAGGTGTCGATGAAACAGAAAAAATATATTACTCTAAAATAACTATTTATGATACTAAGTTGTGCGATAATAGATGATGAGCCGCTGGCAGCAAAATTGCTTGCCAGCTATGCCGAGAAAACCCCGGAACTGAAACTGACCGGGACTTACGACAGTGCGGTAACAGCGATGAAGGTATTACGTAATAATCCTGTCGACCTGCTCTTTCTGGATATTCAGATGCCGGAGCTTAGTGGACTAGAGTTTGCAAATATCCTTCCTAAAGAAACACGCATAGTATTTACAACAGCATTCGACCGTTATGCTATTGACGGATACAAGGTCAATGCCATTGACTATCTACTGAAACCAATCAGCTACGAACGCTTTATATTGGCTGTCAACAAGGCTGTTGAGTGGTTTAAGTCCATTAATCGTCAGGAAACGATGTCTCATGACCAATTCCTGTACATTAAGAGTGAATACAAACTTATCAAAGTCAAGTTTGATGACATTCTCTACATCGAGGGCCTTAAAGATTATATCAAAGTTTATCTTACAGAGAACAGAAAGCCTGTACTTTCGCTGATGAACATGAAAAAGCTTGAAGACTTCCTTCCTCATCCGCCGTTCATGCGTGTTCACAGGTCATTCATTGTCAATATGACTAAGGTTGAGATGATTGATCGTGGACGTATTATCATCGGCAATGCTGTGATACCGGTATCCGAAAGCTATAAGGATCAATTCCAAAACTTTATAGATAGTCACATCCTGCAATAGGACTTATTATTTTACCGTGTTTTTATAATATTTACAGACTGGACATTCAGAGTTTTAAACTCTTTATCGTGACCAACGTCTGCATTAGACAAATAAAAGCCTGTGCATTTTTTGCATAGGCTTTTATTATGTTGTAAGTTGTCTTTATATACGTTTCTTAACGCATCGTTCTAATAACCTGTTTTGGTCAAACTTAATCCTTTTTTTATTTTCTATATGGAGCAATTATTTCTTCTGGCTTTTCAACCATAATCTGTGCTCCGTTTTTTATAAGAAAATCTTTATCCCTAAATCCCCATAACACACTTATACAAGGCATTCCGCTGTTGCGTGCTGTCTGTATATCCACTTCGCTGTCGCCTATATATACAGCTGTTTCACGTTCTGCCTCCAGTTGTCTCAGTGCCTCATTAACTGTGTCAGGTGCAGGCTTCTTTCTTATCTTGTCGCTTTCACCTATTGCGACATCTATATAGTCGCTGAAGAAATGATGACACAGCTCCTCAGTAGCCTTACAGTATTTATTGCTTACAACAGCAAGTTTCTTCCCATGCTCTTTCAGTGTTGCCAGCATCTCCATTATACCGTCATACGGTTTTGTCGTATCCTCGCTGTGCTTAAGATAGTGTTCTATGAATGTGTTATATATTTCCTCATACTGTCCGTTTTCGGTACCTCCAGGAATGGCGCGCTCTATAAGCTTCTTTATACCGTTACCAACCATCATTCTTACCTCATCTATTGTATGCTCCGGCAAATTAAATGCGCGCATGGCGTAATTGGTGCTTGCGGCAAGGTCACCAAGCGTAGAAAGTAGCGTACCGTCCAAATCGAAGATGTATGTATCAAACTCTTTCATTTTGTAATACCTCCGTTATCTTTTATCCTTATTAAAACTTATCTATGTTGAAGATTTGTGCAAAAGTACACATAAAAATCATAACACAATGATATTCATCTGTGCTTTTTGCAAGTTATTTCCAATTAATACATTTCATGATAGAGTAGGGCGATTGCAAAATCGCATGCCATTGTTACTTTATAGACTATAAAATAAAAACTCCCGACATGCAGAAGCGTGCTGTCGGGAGTTTTTATTATAGTCATATAAGTCAAAATGTTATATCAAGATAACATCTTTCTTATTTTATTCTTACCTTGTTTACCTTCATTCCGTCATCAGTCATTTGCTTTATCACGTATATTCCGGCTGGCAGACTTTCTGTTGCCTGTGCAGGTGTTGCCATTTCTTTCTCAACGAGTTTTCTTCCGTTAATGTCATACACCTCTATGTTGCCCGGCTCGGCACTTATGCCTTCAATGCCGTCAGTCAGCTCATTGTTAACTGAAATAGGAATGTATATGTCAGCGGCTCCACGTGAAGCCAGCTTTACGTATGCCTCATGTACGCCAACTTCGTCTGAATTGAATGTTACGGCGAACGCTCCTCCTGTTATAGGCAGCTGCGATGTTGACAGCTTAAACTTGCTCTTGTTAGCTCCGCCTAAAGTCAGTTTTATAGGCTCTGCCAAATTATTTCCTGTTACAGTTACTTCTTCTGACACTGCGTCTTTGCCTACTGTTGACGTAAATACAAGTTGTCTGAGCGAAGGCTGTATCACGGCAAGGTCTGTACGGCCGTAACTTACATCGTCAATATAATATGTTGCAGAGTTTGTACGTCCGCGTGTGCTCTTGAATCTGAATCCCATAAAGAACACGTCAGCGATGTTTTGTCCGGTCAGGTCTATGTGATATTCCTGCCATTCTCCGCTTTGGTCTTCTGTATTTGGCATACTGAATCCTTCAACCGGTGCCACAAACATATCACCTTCAGCCAGGTCTATATAGCATAACTCCAACAGGTCTGTCTGGTTGTCCGCCAGATAGTCACCTCTCACCCTGAACGTAAACATCTTAGATTCTGAATTCTTAAAGTCGAGTGGTGGAGTTACGAGCATCATCTCGCAAGTAGTCTCTTTGCCTTCGGCAACGTTGCTGTCGTAAGGAGTAACTTTAGCTACCTTTTCTCCGGCAGTTTCGTCAGTTTCAGGCAGTTCATATCCCCACCATGCACGCTTGCCTTCCATTGCCAGGTTCTTCCATCCTTCAATACTCAAAGGCTTGTTCTTTGTTACATTGTCAAAATGTTCATTTATGAGTTTCATCGGTGATGAAGCGTCGAGTGGCAACTCGTCGCCTTCCTTTTCAGGTTCCGGCTCAGTGCTTTCACCTGCCTTACCATTTATCTTCACTCTCAATGTGTCCAGTCCGAGTCCGTATATCTCTATCTCGTTTTCATATTCTCCGGCTTCTTTCGGAGCAAACGTAACTTTCACATTTGCTGTAGCGTCTTTCATCAGCATTGTCGTGCTTAACAGGAACGAGCCTGATTCTTTCAGTTTCATGTATGCATAGTCTGGCAGATTGGCTGTCGTTATGCTTATTGTCTGCTCCTGTCTTTCGCCGACCTTGGCTTCAAACGTAGGCAATGTCTCAGGACTAACTGTTACTGTCGGCGGATTCTGCTCGTCAATAGCATAGGCTGACAGAGTTATGCTTTGTGACAGCAACGGCATTTCTGGACAGTCTATAAACAGGCGTCCTTCATGTTTTCCTATTGCCGTTGGCTTATATGTTATCACAATGTCGGTCTCGTTTGTTCCTGCAGGCACTGATGTTGCCGAAAGTTCAAACATATCGCGGTTTTTGCCTATAATCTCAAGATTGGTTGCTGCCGGCATGTTTACGGCACTTATATGCACTGTTCCAAATTCTGACGACTTACCTACCAGTCCTGCTGCCATTTCAAATTTTGAAGGGGTAACAGTCAACGAAGGTTCTGACGCTACAGCCGACTTTATGTCTTCAGCCTTGCGTGGCGCAACAATTACAGCACTTGCTGATGTCGACAGTCCTGTTATATGTACAGTTTCTGTCGGTATAGCTTTTCCTATGAGAGTTGTGCCCTTAAACAGTCTCAGCTTACCTTCTCCTGTTGCGTCTGTTATCGTTGGCTGTGCCATGCCTTCAGTAAATGTTGCACCTTCAGCAACGTCTTTAAACTGCGCGTCTGCCACTCTCACAAGTCTATTGGCATAGTCGGCAGCTGCAGCCTTCAGGTCTGCCAGCGTCACTGTTACAGGCTCAACAGTGTTGTTCTCTGAAACAAGTGTACCGAGTGATGCTGTCAGCGGAATGAATGAGTTTACACCGAACGAACTGGTTATCATTCCTATAAATCCTGTAACCATGTCGCCTTCCTTATACGTCTCGGTCATCATGTCGTAGTCGTTCTTCACTTGCAGTCCGCCTGTCTCATCCTGAAGGTAGTAAACGGGACTTGCCTGACTCTTGTCTACAAATGTTACAACAGCCTTTCCTTTATATCGGTAGGTGAGATATGCCTCACCGTCTTCTGCTGCAAACTCTTTCAGCGTGGCAATATCTTTCACAGCGATAGTGCTCCATGTCGCTCCGAGTGTTGCATCTGTAGCTCCTTCAGTGGCAAATGTTATTGTCGCCTTGCCGTTCTCGCTTGTCGGTGTCAGCGTAAATTCTACATCCACACCTTCTATTGTCATTGCGTCTGCTGCAGATATAGTTGTAACCGACGGCTTAAGCTCTTCGTTGTCTACAGTTATTGTTATGTCGCCTGTCAGGTTTACGCCTTTCACGTTTACAGTCTTAGTCATTATGTCACCGCTGTACAACGTGCCGAAGTCAAGACTTCTTTCGCTCAATGTCAAGGCAGGAGTGCCTTCGCCAGGTCCGGCGCTTTCTGTAAAGAGTTCTGCATAACTGTCAGCTACACGCAACGATCCTACAAGTAGAGTAGGTGCTGTTGCGCTGTAGTTTGTTCCCTGGCGCAGTTCAAGTCCTTGCAGTCCCCATGTAGATATGCCGCTGCCTGATGACGACGGGTCAAACACGGCATCAGCAGCACTTGGTTCTTCAGTATAACTTGCAGGATTAACATACAGCGTAACACCGTCATGACGCTCACCGGCTGCGCCAATCTCATATTTAACAACAACGAGATAAGTTTCACCTATATTGAAACTTCTGTTTGCATAAACGGCTTTTGTACTTCCGCGTTCAACACCCAACTTATAGTGTCCTTCATCGTCACCGGCATTAACATACAGTCGGCCTAATTCTGTAGGACTTGTTCCGTCTTTAACAACACTGCTGAATGTACGTGGCAGCAATGTCATCACATAAACGGGACCTGTTGGTGCTTCAGAGACATTAATGAGGGCAGAATAATATATTGTGCCGCTCTTTATTCCTTCTTCACTGGGATCAAATCTCACCAGCAAATCCTCACCAGATGAAGCAGGACCGAGTTTTACTGATTTACCTTTTACTCCTCCCGGATATCCGGCATAGTCGAGTGCCTGATCCACTACCTGTATAGGCTCGTTTGGATTTGAACCATACTTACCCCAACCGCCTTGACCATACAGGTTGCCTGTGGGATAATCAAAATTCTCTTGCCACTTTATCTGTGCCCCGACATCTGCAGGAACACATAACATGGCCATCAATAGCATGAGCATACATGCAAGCATTTTGTTTGTTTTTCTCATGTTTTTCTTTGGTTGTGGTTAATGAAATTATATTTAAGTTCTCAGAAAAGGCGTTAAAATGCAAATATAACATATTTTTGATACGACTCCAAATATTTTGTATATTAAATAATATATCATTATATGTTATAATAAATTAGCTGTTATTTATATCCAATAGACCTATTTTAAATGATTAATATTTACTTTACATTTAACTATATGTAATCTTATTTTATTCGTATTTTATAAAAATACATTATATTGTATGTATTAATCATATTTTTTACTATCTTTTTCAAGAATCAAATATTATAAAGATACAGAATACACCAACGAAATATTATTAAGAAATACAATGGAACAATATAAATGCGAAAAAATAAAAGAATCCACAACAGATGTATAAACTAAGTTTACATAATCAAAAGCATTTAAACAGAAATTAACATAAATATATCGCTCCGCTTAATTAATATTGCCATACCAATTAATGGCATGGCAACATCGCTAGAATTATATATAATTAATATATAAATATAGTAATTTTACTGTGGCCTAAGATATTTAAGCAAATTGGCTTTTATTCCTTCATATCCCATCTGTTCATTAAATTCGTTTGTATCCAAACCTTTATTTAAAACAGTAACAAAATCTGACAAAGAATAATCATCATTACCATTTTGAAAATTACGTTCAATAGAATCTAATTTACTTAAAAGGCATACCATTTGATAATTTGGATCCGTCTTTCTTGTATTTCTATTCGGATGTGCATAAGAATAGTGCTCTGTACCTGTTAAAGCAATAATATTCTCCGGCATATCAGCCAAATCAGGAAATTCGCTAATCATGAAAATGTGGTGTGCATCAGTTGCCTTATAAGACGGATAATGATGTATTTCACTATATTGTTCTAAGTCTCTAACAAACTTTTTAGCTTTACTTACAGAACGTTCATAATATCCTGTATAATTCCTCACACTATTGCCTACATAAGTCGCATATTCCTGCCTTGACATATCTTTTGGCTTTTCAACATCACGCCAATTTATTCGGTTATATCGTATTTCTTCTATTGTAATTGGATTACTAGATAAAAAACCTCGAATAGAACCTTTCTTATGCCTACGGAATGCCATGATGTTTATTATCTTATTAAAAATTCTTGGTGGTTCATAATCACCATGTATTGGAGTATTCTCTTTATAAAGAAATGTCAGTTTACTTCGCAATATATCAAATCTCATTTTATCTTGCTTCTCAAAGAAATCATCAAAAAATGACATGCAACCACTATCAGACATGACTTTACTTAAATAAACATCCAAAAAGATTAGTGCATTTTTTTCTCGCATAGAGATAAACATCAGTATATCATATTCCAATACTTGATAGATATTTACACCTTTCTCTTTATTTTCAGATAAAATGCCTGCATATGCAAGCATTTTCATTGGCTGAGCAAAAAACTTGTCATATTCAGACGACATACTTTTGTCCTCTGTATCAGGTTTTGAAAAACATTCACTGAGTAATTGGTTTGCATAAGTAGAGTGCCATATACTATCTTTAGAAAATTTAGTTAACTTATTATCACCAATATACTCAATAATACATTCAGCAACAGCACATATTACATCAGGTATACATTTTTGATCTGTAAATCTTGCGTTATGTGATTTACGAATATCATAATCATATTTATCAACATAACTTTTTATATATTTCTCATCTATATGCATAATTCTTTATTTTAATTTTCCAAAAAAGAAGACAGAGTTATTATCAATATTTAATGATCTACTACCACGATTACGAGCTATGGCATAAAAATTTGCAAAATTATCTGTTGCATAAAACGCCAAATCATCTTTAGTGATAATTTCAGATTTATTAATCAGTGTCAAAATTGCAACAGAACCATCTGTAATACAATTTTTAGGTAAAAAACAGGCACGAGGATGATATGTAAGATTCGGTAATAAAACACAATCTGTCTTATTAAGATACTTAGCTACATCAAGCCTTTCTATATTATCTATATAACAGTCATAATCTGGTATATTTATAATTTCATTATTGCCAATATTACGTGATTTTAGAACACGTATTTTTCCTTTACTTTTAGTAATTGATTTAGTAATAGCCCTATCTCTATATGCTTTAAAAATATTAAATTTCATATTTTCAGCCACTTTATCAAATTCTTCATTGCGATATATAATCCAATAGGGAAATCTATTATCAGTAATATAATCTTGATGATACTTACAAACCTCATTTGTTATATAAGATTCAACAATTGTATCTTTAGGACTATTTTTGGTATTAAGTATAAAATCGATTGTCTCAATTTTCACTCCTTTAAAACCTTTTTCTCCAAAATCAATTATATGTGTAATTTCTTTTTCACACATAAGAGAACGAGTCTTATTAAATTCTGGGGCACTTATTAAACTTTTTGGTACTATCAATGATACTATATCTCCTATTCTCATTGCTTTTTCTATAAAGAATGAGAATATATTATTAGTATCTTTATTCACAGCTATTGATTTATATAAAGATAGTATTTGTTTTTCTTTAATTACTTTTTTATAAGGAGGATTACCTACAACCAAGTCATAATGCGAATTAAATTTATGTAATAAAAAATCATCCGTAATATAATTAATACTTATGTTACTGGGTACATTTAACTTTCTAACCAATTCTTTTAGTATTTCAATACTATAAATATCAATATCTACTACATCAATTGTCACCATTGGCACATTTGAATATTTTTCTATCAAAGTGGGTAAAAAATTACCTACGCCTATAGAAGGTTCCAAGATTCTCAATTCAGTATAATTTTTAGCATCCGGCAAATACTTTATTATTGAATAACAAATATCCTGACGAGTATAATATGCAGCATTATTCTCTCTTTGAGAATTTGCCAATTCAGCAATATTTGCCAATTCAATAAAACTAAGTTTAGATTCATTAATAAAATTAAGAAGGTTGGTATGAACTGTCAGTTTCTTCTTTGCAATGAGAGTTTTGATTTCATTTTCAGCCATTATTGGCTTACATAATATTTTTTTTACTTTACAAGCTATTTGTCTAAATATTATAGTAGGAACAGCCTCTCCAAGACTTTGTCTAATATTCATTTCCTCTTTCTTTAAGAAACTTTCTTTTTCTTTCAATGGCAAAGCATTAAGTTGTTCAAAAGATAGTTCGCTCCATTGAAAAGAAGCAGGAACAGACATCATAAGCATAACTTCCCTAATACTAAAAACCCTATTGTCTACAGGATGTACAGTATTTTGACTTGCCAAAATATCATTACGAGTGTGTATACATGGAGCAACTTTATCCCAACATTGGCGTGTATATTTATCGCCATTTTTTTTTGCATTATAAATAATCACACCATTTTTAACTCTATGAGGTATTTTACATATATCAGTATTATCAAAAGCAGATTGTCCTTCTTTTATATCAGCTATCCATGCCTCCATATGTGGGGAGTAACGCCTGAAGTTGTGATAAATATCATTTTTACTAATTTCACCCATAGTTTTTAATGAAGGTAAATTACCTATTACTTGACGTAGTGTACATTCTGCTTGTCTGTCAGGGAAAATATCATATGGAGTAATCTCTTTTAAATCTTTTCGTACACCAATTACAAGAGTTCTTGTTCTACTTGAAGGACATCCATAATCCTTAAAATTTACAACCCTATAAAGAATATTATACTCACCTGCCAAATTATTATCAATCGCTTCTTTTATTGGCTTATCAATTCCATCAATGTCAGTACAAATGGAAGTAAGAAACGCTCTCACATTCTCAAATATAAAAAATTTGGGAGAAATATCTTTAACCATTCTAATGGATTCTACCACCAAAGAATTACGTTTTAGTTCATTTCTTTTCTTATGGTTAGCAACAGACATACCCTGACATGGTGGAGTCGCTATAAGTACATCTAAATCTTTTATATTAAAGCCATGTTTCCACAAGTCAATCTCTGCAAAAACTTTATCTTTCGTCTCTTGATTAGTCATATCACCACAAATATAACCACTATTATAAATACATTTGTTGTTATAACGTTGTATTTTCAAGCGACGTTCCAATAGTTCAACGGTTGCAATGCAATAATAACCTTCTTGTTTAAATCCGTAACAACCAACACCAGCACTACTAAACAAACTAATATACGTTCTTATTCCATTATCAGAACGACTCTCTGCTACTATTTCTTTTGGGAAATCTATTTCTTTATATAAGTTTTTCTTTACCATAGCTTATCTGTGCATTTTGAGTTTTTAGTTGCAATAAATAACACTTTTCCACAAGATATTTATTTTTTGCCTCAACTTCAATCACTCGATTTGCATACCATAATATTAACAATATTTAATATTTCACAAATTAAAATCTGTTCTATTTGGATTTTATTTCATCTTCCGATTTTTATATAGGGTTTCAAATCAACTTTTACTGCCAATAGAGATTTTTCACCCTATACTTCTCTTGAAGTTCTTTTACTTTTCTAAAAAACAGATTATCAATCACTGTTTTGACTTTACTTGGCAAAGATAATCATTTTTAATATAATACAAAAAAATACATTAATAATAATTTTTTAAAGCAGGCTTAATAGCAATGATTAAATTGATAAATTTTAATTTGTAACCTAGCCGATAATTTCTTAACAAATACTAATGATATTTAATTGTATAATATAACTTTGGTATACAAAGTGAAATATATTTTATATATAATAAAATCTAAATCAAATAATATACAAGTTTTGATATGATTTTATCTAATGTTATTAATTTCTCATAACCACTATTTATTGATATTTATCAAATAAATACAAAAAAAATACAATATACAAAATAAATTCTTAACTTTGCTACCACTTATATTTATTAAACACTAAAGATACAGATAGTTTTCATTAACCATCAAATTAATGAATCGAATTTGTATAATATGAACATTATTGATTAATACATAAAAATAATTAAGATATAAATACAAAATGGATATAGGGAAAAAAATAAGTGAAGCCCAAAGAGTACTTAGTAAAGGTGGAAATATCATTAAAACCCGTGATGATCATGAGTTGATTTTTATAAATAAAGGTGGAACTATTTTGAATTCAAGTGGTTTTGAATGGGGACTTAATAAAACGGAAACTGTTACAAATTCTGTATTTCGTAATCGAATTGAGCCCTGGCTAACTTCATTGTTTCAATCTGAACATTTGTCACTGCTTTGCGGTTCAGGCATAACAAATGCTATAAGTTTCTTAGCAGGATCAAGTGGTGGCACTACGATGGGAGCAACTACATTTACCAAGTATGAAGATGAGATTAAAAGCGCCGCGGAAGCCTCTGCAAAAGCATGTGGGCGTGGAAGTGGTAATATTGAAGACCAAATACGAACAGCCAATGATTTACTTCGTGGATTGAAAATTCTAAAGAAAGACAGCGATGCTAAAGAATTAGAAACAGAACTTGATACAATAATCTCAGAATTTGCAAAGTCTATATTAAAGTCTGAAAACGGAATAGCAACTGCGAATGAAGAAAAACGTGAAAATGCATATTCAGTATTGGTCAATTTTCTTCTCAGTTTTGCAAGTCGTACAGGGAATAGGGAGAGGTTGAACATTTTCACAACCAATTATGATCGTCTAATTGAAATCGGTGCTGAATTAGCAGGTATTCATCTAATGGATAGATTTGTTGGCACAATGATGCCTATTTTCAGGTCCTCAAGACTAAACTTGGATATTCATTACAACCCGCCTGGAATTAGAGGAGAACCTCGCTATTTAGAAGGTGTTGCACGTTTGACAAAACTTCATGGATCTGTAGATTGGATACAGAATGGTGGTGCAATACGCCGCATAGGGCTTCCGTTTGGTGCAGACGACATAACGGCATATCTAAAAGCACCAGGACTATATGGAGCAAATGCTTTAAAACTGATGATTTATCCCAATTCTGCAAAAGATCGCGAAACTGCTGAATATCCATACGTTGAATTGTTCCGTGATTTTGCTGCTTCTATTTGTAGACCGAATAGCACTTTGGTCACTTATGGTTATGGATTTGGAGATGAACACATAAATCGAGTAATTCATGATATGCTTACTATACCATCAACCCATTTGGTTGTTATTTCGTTCAACGATCCAATAGGCCGTATTTTACGATTCTATTATGATGTAGCACATTATGCACAAATATCAGTTTTAATAGGTAATAATTTGGGAGACATTACAAATTTGGCAAATGATTATTTACCTAAATCTGCTATTGATCGTACAACTATTAGGATGGCTGAATTATTACAGCACCGTATGGGAGCAGTCCCTGCAGCATCTTCAACACCCATTACATCATCTACAACAAAAACGACAAAAACATATTAAGAATTATAGCTTATGATTGCAACACCAATTGAATATCTTGCTTCATTACGTATTGGTACAGTGGAATATATTTCTCCTGATAAAATAGAAGTGCAATTAGATATAGAATCTCCTGATAGTATCGCCTTAAATACAGGAACGCCACGAAACTTTCCACGTATAAATGGCTATGTTATGATACCTATAGATCTTGGTTTTGTTGTTGGCCAAATATCATGGATAACTATCCAACAGTCACCTTATCCTAAACGTAGCGGTTTTCAAGATTTCGGATTGATTGATTTACCTTTTCCATTAAGGAAAATGGAACTTCAACCCGTAGGAACGCTTATCGCTAAAAATAATCGTTATCAATTTAAACGAGGGATTGAAACATTCCCATCTGTTGGAGATATTGTCATATTACCAACTGAAGAGCAATTACGTTCTATTATTGAATCAGGAGATAATAGACGCGTTTATATAGGTAATAGTCCACTAATTAGCAATGCTAAAGTAATGATTGATCCAGACCGTTTATTTGGGCGCCATCTTGCAGTATTGGGTAATACTGGAAGTGGAAAATCCTGTTCTGTGGCAGGATTGATACGCTGGTCACTTGAAAGTGCCAAAGAGCAACTTAGTGATAAAACAAAATCAATAAATTGTCGTTTTATTATTTTAGATCCAAATGGAGAATATAGTAAAGCTTTTTCAGATAAGACGGATGCAAAAGTCTATACCGTGAATTTAGAAACTGGTGACGGGAAAAAGCAACTAGAAGTTCCATTATGGCTATGGAACACAGATGAATGGTGTGGATTTACTAAGGCATCGCCCAAAACTCATAGAACTACAATTATTCATGCGCTAAAAACAGTGAGAAGTGGCGTTAATGTGGAATGTCTATCTAAAGAAAAAGAACTTTCCAATTATATTAAAGTCATTTTACAAGCTATTAATATTAGTATTAAAGAAGGAGCACCATTTGTTAAAAAACCTGCATTCGGCTTTCATAATTCTTTAGTAAAGTGGAGTAAGGGATTTAAGGCAGAAGAAGAATTTTCAGACGAATTAAAAGAATCATTACTCAACTTAAATTCCAAAATATCAAAATTCTGTACTAAAAGGTCAGGAGATGGCTATATTGACTACACTTACACAAGAGAAGAAATCAATGAATTGATTACTTTAATGGAATGTGTCTTTTCCAAAGCAGGAGGGAAAGAAGATGACCTTCTTCCTATAGATGAGGACAGCCCTATACCATTTACAGGAGAAAACTTTGTTCGTTCTATTGAAGCTAATGCAGAGATACTAAATACAACAGATTATATCGTGACATTAATGCCTCGCATCAAGGCATTATTGACAGATGTACGCGTAAGAAAAGTTATTGACAATGAGAGTCTTAGTTTAAGTAAGTGGCTGGAAGATTATATAGGTTCTGATAATGAAGAGTCACTAACAATAATTGATCTATCATTACTTCCATCAGAGGTAACAGGAATTATTACAGCTGTTATTGCTCGCATGATTTTTGAAGCACAGCAGCGATATCTCAAATTGAATAAGCAATGCCTTCCAACCGTATTGGTTATGGAAGAAGCACATTATTTTGTAAAACGGTATAATGATGATGCTGAGAATACTGGACCAACTATTCAATGTTGTAAAGTATTTGAGAAGATTGCACGAGAGGGGAGAAAATTTGGATTAGGATTGGTCTTATCATCTCAAAGACCATCCGAATTATCTCCTACTGTGTTATCACAATGTAATTCTTTTTTATTACACCGTATATCCAATGACAGAGATCAGGAATTGATTAACCGTTTGTTACCTGATAATATGAGAGGGATACTGCGTGAAATGCCATCATTACCATCCCAATATGCGGTATTATTGGGATGGGCATCCGAGTTACCTGTTATGGTTAAAATGAGAACACTACCAAAAAATCAACGTCCTCAGTCAGATGATCCTGATTTTTGGAATGTTTGGATTGGAGCTGAAGATCGTAAGATTAATTGGAGTGAGATTTCTAATGAATGGCAGAATAAAAATACATGTAAACAAGATAATTAAAATAAATTTTTTTTCATATAACTATTTTATAAAAGTGTTTGTAAGTTTTCGTATATACATAGTAAAACTTGCAAATATCTTGATAAACGATATAAAAGATAGCATATTTTATTTACGAATTATAGATTTATTTACTATAAAAATATATGATTATCAATTTACTAATTAAACATAGTCTAATCGGATTTTAATAAGACTCACTTATGTTCTATACAATATACAGTAACTAATTTAAACAAAAAATCATTGAAATACGACACAAAACTCAATGAGTTTTGTGTCGTATTTCAATGATTTATTCATAATACTACAGCCATATTTTTAACTATTATTCTATCTGCCATTTCATGACAGATAAGACCTCTTAACATAACAAAGGTAGGTTAATAACAACAGATATTTCAAATGACTATAAAAGAATATTTATAATAATACAATTAAGCAATTTAACATATATCATTGATTAACAGATATTTATATATAATCATTAAAGTTTAAATCGCATTATGTCCATACATAATATTCCGTTAAATTCAAATCAATAATCAAACTTAATCTGGATTACGTCTACAAATATATTAACACTTTCTGACACCAGGCTTTCTCATATTACCATATTAAAGTATGCCTTTCTTTATATGGCTCATTATGCCTGTTAAAAGAGAATGATAATGGGATTAATAGGAAACGACAAAACTGACGAATACTAATGGCTGATTTGGATTAAGCCACAATCGGTAATTAGGCCATATATAGTTTTATCTATTTTGTACATTCATGCTTTCAGCCGTCTTTTTGTTTTCTATTGGTGCCTTTTTATTCGTTTCTTTTGACATAGCCCACTATGCCTAAAAAACCTAACGAAAATACGATTGATATAAAACTAAAATACAGACCGAATCCTAACTCCCTTTTGGGGTTAAAAATATAGCCCAAATAATGGTTATCACATGGTAGTCACTTTTTTGACTGATTTATAACCTAAAATGTTCTAAAAAGGAGCTTCTTTTTTTTTGAAAAATAAAAAAGACAGTAATTAAACTTTACATTTTATTTTTTTGTTTTTTTCATTTTTAAAAAAAATAAAATGGCTTTTTTCGACAATTTTGCTAAAAAGGTAGTCAAGGTGTCACATATAAAATTTTCTTTACATAGCAGTTTTTCAAGTAATTGACTACTAATATATTACAAATATCACAATAATGATTTTTTGATATTTTACACACAAAAAAGTGATAGGGTGACTAGGCATTTTTAAAACTTTTACAAATATACGTAAAAAATAAAATAAATGGGTATATAATATATCATTTTATTTTTTTCGCGCGCATATATATAAAAAGTTTATAAAGTACCTAGTCACCCTATCACTTTTCGAGTGGAAAAAGAAGGGAAAATGTAGTAGGGAAAGGGCAAGAAAAAGAAGAAGGATTTATATGGCATAGTTAACATTTCTGTTAATAGTCAGAAATGCCGGAAGAGTTAAGCAAAAATCTCAGATGGATGCTAACGGCGCCATTTGAATTAAGACAAACGGCAGTACAGATAAATCCTAATAAAATGACAGATTAAATGCCGATGTGTTCGTAGAGAATACGGAAACCTATCAGGAGAAGAATTATTCCGCCAATAAGTTCTGGCTTCAGACGCTTGACAATAGACTTGCCACACACAACGCCAAGGACATTGCCAAGTATAGACATTACGAACGAACATACACCGATAATGGCAAGAGGCACAGCAAGCTGGTCTACGCTCTTATAGCCAAGACACGCAAAGGAGATGCCCACCGCCAGTGCGTCGATACTTGTCGCCACGGCAAAAAGCAGCTGACTGGTCAGCTTAGAAGGATTGAAATGAGCTTCCTCCTCACTTCCGAAAGAGTCTTTTATCATCTTGCCGCCAAGAAATGCCAAAAGGCCGAAAGCTATCCAGTGGTCTACGGATTCGAGGTAATGACTGAAATAACTTGTGCCCAACCATCCTATAAACGGCATCATTGCCTGAAAAAGGCCGAACAGAAATGCCATACGCAGTATTACAGACAAGACGTATTTACGGATGATAACTCCACTTACTATTGAAACAGTGAAACAGTCCATGGCCAAAGCCAGGGCAAGAAACGTGATATCTAAAAGACTCATTATGCCAATTTGTAATGTGTGATACGTTTATTACGCTCCGGGCTGTAAGCCGGCGCGATAATTCGCGTGCAAAGGTAATAAAAATTATTTTAAATATTTTAGGGCACAAGAGTTAGATTAAAATCACGATGCGAAATGGCATTAATGATACGGCTAAAATGATTATCAGGCATGGAATATAATGACTGCAATCTCTTATTTTACGGCATAACTCGATGTTGAATGTCGTAAAAGTATAAATATAGATGAATTTATTTTGAATAGCATCCGATTTGCATTATCTTTGCACATAAGATAAGCGGCATTTCGGCATAACACTCAAGTTTTACTTGGACGATTCTGCTCTCGATTTGCATGCATTATTATCGCACATTAAACAACAATCATATATGCGCACCAATTATAACGAGAATAATTATCAGCATTATATAGTAAAAGAAGACAAACCGCTGCTTGAATTTCTGCTTGACAGCATAGAAAATACAAGCCGCACAAAGATAAAGTCTACTCTGCAGGGAAGGGGAGTGAAGGTAAACGGAAAAGTGATAACCCAGTTTGACTACCCACTGAAGAGCGGCATGAAAGTGGCCGTGAGCAAGAGTAAGCAGACATCAGAGATGTTCAAAAACCGCTACATCAAGATTGTCTACGAAGACCGCTATATCGTTGTGATAGAAAAGAACATAGGCATATTGTCTATGGCAGCGGGACACAGCTCGTTAAACGTAAAGACTGTACTCGACTCATACTTCAAGTCGACAAGACAGAAATGCACTGCGCATGTGATTCACAGACTTGACCGCGACACAAGCGGCCTGATGATATACGCCAAGGACATACAGACAGAACAGACACTGGAGCATGAGTGGCACGACATTGTTTACGACCGCAGATACGTTGCCGTGGTAAGCGGTGAGATGGAAGACGACTACGGAACAATGACAAGCTGGCTGAAAGACAACAAAGCCTATATAACATATTCGTCACCCTATGACAACGGAGGTAAATATGCCGTTACGCACTTTCATACATTAGACCGCACAACAGACCACAGTCTGGTGGAATTCAGGCTGGAGACAGGCAGAAAGAACCAGATACGCGTACATTCGGCAGACATGGGGCACCCCGTATGCGGAGACATAAAATACGGCAATGGCGACGATCCGGTGGGACGTCTGTGTCTTCATGCCTATGTGCTGTGTTTCTATCACCCTGTGACAAGGCGTCGCATGGAGTTTGAGACACCAATACCGGCAGCATTCAGAAAACTGTTTAAGTAACGGTAACGCTGCATCTTGGCGACAAAGATCATGATATTACTAACTTATTGAAAAATGGAAAACTTCGGATATTATATATTTTGCATTATAGCACTCATTGTAGGAATATTTGTCATTAAGAAGGTTGCAGGATGCCTTATGAAAACAATATTCTTTATCATCATAATAGCCGTTTTGGCGGCTTGTTATTATCTGTTCTTTAAATAACGGAGGCAACTGACATAATGGATGTAGAAGCAGTGAAACGGCTGATAGGAAGCCGTCCCAACTTGTCGACGGCTTTAGGCATGGACTTCATATCAACTCCCGAAGATGACGTATGCAAGGCAACGATGACCGTTGACGAACGCAACCGTCAGCCATTCGGTTTCTTAAGCGGAGGCGCATCTCTGGCACTGGCAGAAAATGTGGCAGGAGTAGGGTCGCTAGCCCTGTGCCCCGACAAGATATGCGTGGGCATAAGTGTCAGCGGCAATCACGTAAAAGCCGTGGAAGAAGGCGACACCGTAACAGCAACGGCACGACTTGTCAGTCGCGGACACAAACTGCATGTATGGGATGTGGACATAACCAACTCTTCAGATGAGCTTATATCTACCGTCCATGTTACAAATTACATCATTACGCCAAAAAATCAGGAAGATGAATAACAGCTTTGTCATGTACAGGTTGCCACATGAGGCAACCTGCACCATAATGCGCCAATGCGACGGCGATGCGGAGATACTGACATCGTATGACGAACTGAGCGGAAGGACAGGCTTTGTGTTTTCGCCTTTCATGATATCTGCCGACCATCCTCTGCTGCTCATAAGGCCCGATGAGATTAAGACCTGTGAAGTAAGTGATTGTGCCGAGACAGAACCACAGCCCTTTGAATGCCGTAACACGGAAAAGGAAAGGCTACGGTATGAAAGCAACTTTACTACATTTCACACAAATCTGCAAGAAGGAAATTTCAGAAAGATTGTACTGGCGCGCAGCAGTGATGAGACAGCATGCAAGGATGCAAGCCCTGAAGAGATATTCATGCGTGCCTGTTGTATGTATCCCAATGAGTTTGTGGCCCTGGTGTCAACGCCATACAGCGGAACATGGCTCATGGCGACACCGGAGACTCTTGTAGAAGGGTGTGGAGACGAATGGCACACAGTGGCACTTGCCGGAACAAAGCGCATGAATGACGGCCACGAATCTTGCGGACAGAATGACTGCGGCGAAGACATTAGCAAGGTGTGGGACCAAAAGAACATACACGAACAGCAATATGTTGCCGACTATATCAGAGAGTGTCTGAATGACTTTACGCACGAAATAGAGGAAACAGAGCCAAAGACTCTTGTGGCAGGCAGGCTGATGCATATCGTGACCCATTTCAGATTTAAGCTGAAAGACCATGACAGTCTGGGCCGACTTGTAGGAACACTACATCCTACGCCGGCTGTATGCGGGCTGCCAAAAGATAAGGCGTATAAGTTTATCTTGGAAAACGAAAACGGCGACAGAGGATACTACAGCGGTTTTTCAGGACCGCTGAACATCAACTGCGCCACCCACCTGTTTGTTACGCTAAGATGTATGCAGATAAGCGGCAGAAGCTACAGGCTGTATGCAGGAGGCGGACTGTTAAGTGAGAGCAAAGTAGAAACCGAATGGCTTGAGACAGAGGCCAAAATGGATACAATGAGAAGATGTTTAGCGATAAAAAGAATATAAATGTACTTACTTCATTGCTGGTGGCACATGGAGTTAAGCGTGTTGTTGTGTGTCCGGGTTCGCGTAACGCACCCATAGTGAATAATCTAAATGAGTGTAGCGACATTATGTGCTATCCGGCAACAGACGAGCGAAGTGCCGGATTCTATGCCCTTGGCATGGCACTGGCCGATGACAGTCCGGTGGCAGTATGCGTAACGTCAGGTACGGCGCTGCTTAACCTTGTGCCGGCTGTGGCAGAGGCATCTTATCGCCACAGAGGCATCATTGTGATATCTGCCGACCGTCCACTTGAATGGATTGACCAGCTTGACGGCCAGACATTGCCTCAGAGCGGTGCTTTCGGAAGATATGTAAGCAAATGCGTGTCGCTGTCGGAACCTAGTAACGAACAGGAATACTGGTATTGCAACCGGCTTGTAAACGAAGCACTGATAGCCGTAAACTCACATGAGAGAAAGTCGGTGCATATCAATGTGCATATAAACGAGCCGCTGTTTAACTTCAGTCAGCCGACATTACCCATAGAACGAAAAATAAGCTATGTGCCGGCAACAATGAACAGAGAGGCACTCAGGCCGATTGCCGAAAGACTGCTGACGGCACAAAAGCCGCTGGTGATAATAGGGCAGACACGGGCATACAGCCATGAAGTGAACAAAGCACTTAAGACAATAGGGCAGAGAGCGGTGCTGATAGCCGAGACATTGGCGTCGGACGTAACGACACATTTCGACCTTATGCTGTCACGAATAGGCAAAGACGAGCGCTATATGCCCGACTTTATGCTCTATCTTGGAGACAACATTGTAAGCAAGCGCCTGAAGAAATTCCTGCGTCTTGCACATCCTGCAGAAAGCTGGGCCGTGAGCGAAGACCGTGAGATACACGACACGTTCATGCATCTTACAGGGATAATAGAAGCCGACTATAAAGACGCGCTGACAGCCCTGGCAGAAATGATAGCCGAAGCGGACAAAGGACAAGACCAAAGCAGCGCCATAGCCGACAACAGCGCAGAATACAGACGGATGTGGAAAGAACAGACAGCAATAATAGACGAAAAGATTGCTGCATTTGAACCGAGATACTCACAGATGTCTGTAGTAAAAGAGTTTGAAGAGTCGCTGGCAGACATGGAATACGACTATCAGGTGCATTATGCCAACAGTTCAGCTGTACGCCTGGCAGACATTTATGCCGACCATTATGTGTGGTGCAACCGCGGAGTGAACGGCATTGAAGGCAGTCTGTCAACAGCTGCCGGATTTTCGGTTGCATGCCGTGACATGGTGTTCTGCGTTATCGGCGACCTGAGTTTCTTCTACGATCAGAACGCGCTGTGGAACACAAACCTTGGCGGAAACTTCCGCATATTACTACTGAACAACGGCGGTGGCGGTATCTTTTATAACCTGAAAGGACTGAAAGACAGTGACGCATGTGAGAAACTTGTTGCTGCATGCCACAACACAACGGCACAGGGTATATGCACGCAAAACGACATAGGATATGTGGCAGCACACAACGCAGAAGAGCTGCATTTGGGAATAGCCCTGCTGCTTACATCGGATACAAAGCGTCCGATGATGTTAGAAGTGTTTACCGACATATCGGCAGACAGTAACGCATTAAGTGAATTAGTAAAAAATATAAAATAAATATGGCACAGAGAAACTGGGAACCTATAAAGGGATTCGATTTTAAGGAGATATTGTTTGAGCAATACAACGGAATAGCAAAGATAACTATCAACCGTCCGCGTTACCGCAACGCGTTCACGCCGAGGACGACATTCGAGATGAGTCAGGCTTTTTCGTATTGCCGTGAAGCTCAGAATATAGGAGTAGTTATTCTTACAGGCGCAGGCGACAAGGCATTCTGCTCAGGCGGAGACATGCACGTAAAAGGACGCGGCGGATATGTAGGCGAGGACGGAGTGCCGCGTCTGAATGTGCTTGACGTACAGAAACAGATACGCTCATTGCCAAAACCCGTCATTGCGATGGTAAACGGATATGCCATTGGCGGCGGTCATGTGCTGCACGTTGTGTGCGACCTGACAATAGCCAGCGAGAACGCCATATTCGGACAGACAGGACCTAAGGTTGGTTCGTTCGATGCCGGATTCGGAGCTTCATATCTTGCACGCATAGTAGGACAGAAAAAGGCAAGAGAGATATGGTTTATGTGCCGACAGTACACAGCGGCAGAGGCAGAGCGCATGGGACTGGTAAACTGTGTAGTACCGTTTGACAAGCTGGAAGACACCTGTGTTGAATGGGCTGAGACAATGATGGAACGCAGTCCGCTGGCTTTACGCATGATAAAGGCAGGACTGAACGCAGAACTTGACGGTCAGGCAGGAATACAGGAACTTGCAGGCGACGCTACAATGCTTTATTATTTTCTTGACGAGGCACAGGAAGGCGGAAAGGCTTTCCTGGAGAAGCGTAAGCCCGACTTCAAGAAATATCCTAAGCTGCCATAAGCAGACATGAAACATAAATGCTGCAGGAAGCTGTCAAAAGGCGCCATCCTGCGGCATTGACAAATTAAGACCAAATAGGTCATTAGACCGCACATAGCTTTATCTATTTTGTGCATTCATGCTTTCAGACCGAATCCTGATAACAATCTGGATTAAATGAAGAACAGAAATTGAACTTCAGAAACAAGCCTATATGAGTAGCCGGCATCATACTCAAAGACTATACACAACAAACAGATGCCATAAAGGAAGAATTACGTATGAAATACGAAATAAAAATTACGCCACGCATATTCCATTTTAAACAGCCGGCCGGTACTTCGCGTGGAGTATATACGACAAGACAGTCATGGATGATTGAACTTACATCACCAGAAATGCCCGGACGAAAAGGCATAGGCGAATGTGCCCCGTTGCCGGATTTAAGCTGTGACTACAAGCCTGACTATGAAGAGACACTGCACAAAATGTGCGACAAGTTTGTCAGCGAAGGAAGTATCGACTATAAAGAGATGCGCGACTATCCGTCGATGCTGTTCGGACTGGAAACCGCACTAAAACATTTTGAATGTGGCAGCATAGACTTCTATGACACACCATTCAGTCGCGGAGAAGCAGGAATACCGATAAACGGACTGGTCTGGATGGGAACGTTTGAGGAAATGATGCAGCGCATTGATGAGAAAATAAAACTCGGATTCAGATGCATAAAACTTAAAATAGGTGCCATAGACTTTGACAGGGAACTTGACATGGTGAAACATATCCGTGAGCGTTTCTCACATAATGAACTTGAAATAAGACTTGATGCCAACGGCGGATTCAAGTTTGACGAAGCCTTGTATAAGCTGGAACTGCTTTCACAATACTCAATTCATTCAATAGAGCAGCCTATCAAGCAGCATCAATGGGGCAACATGGCACAACTCTGCCGTGAATCGCCACTGCCGATAGCACTCGACGAGGAACTGATAGGAGTGAACGAGCCGGACATGAAAGAATATATGCTCAACGTTATAAAGCCGGCATATATAATACTCAAGCCGTCGCTGCACGGAGGAATGGCGGGAGTCAGGGAATGGATTGAAGCGGCCAACGACAAAGGCATAAAGACATGGATAACGAGTGCCCTTGAAAGCAATGTTGGTCTTAACTCGATAGTTCAACTCACTGCACATGAATATGGACCGGACATAAAAATGCCGCAAGGTCTCGGCACAGGAATGCTCTTTACTGACAATATAGACATGCCTTTGGAGATAAGGGACAACAAACTGTGGCGTAAGGTCGCAAAAAACTGAAATATGACACTTGACGAATTTTATGCCGAATGGAACAACGGCTCGGACAAGATACTGGTACACACAAGCGGATCTACGGGTACGCCTAAGCCCATGATGGTGGAGAAACGCAGGATGGAAGCCAGTGCAACCATAACCTGCAACTTCTTAAACCTGAAGGCCGGAGACACCGCTCTGCTGTGTATGCCGCTCGACTATATTGCCGGAAAGATGGTTGTGGTGCGTTCAATAGTACGCAAACTGAAACTTATCAGCGTCAAGCCGTCGGGACATCCCCTGCAAGGTTTAACGGAGGCACCTGTGTTTGCCGCAATGATACCGATGCAGGTATATAATAGTCTTAACGTGCCTGAAGAAAAAGAACTGCTGATGCAGGTAAAGCACCTGATAATTGGCGGGGGTGCTGTTGACGAAAAAATGGAGAAGGATCTGAGAGATTTCCCGAACGCCGTATGGAGCACTTACGGAATGACCGAAACACTGTCGCATATTGCGTTAAGACGGCTGAGCGGAAAAGAGGCGAGTTGCTGGTACACTCCGTTTGACAGCGTTGACGTGAGCGTAAACAATGAAGGATGTCTCGTTATTGATGCCCCAAGAGTTGCTGAAACAAGAATAGTTACAAACGACATAGCAGAGATAGCCAAGGACGGAAGGCATTTTCGCATATTGGGACGCAAGGACAACGTGATTGACAGCGGAGGCATAAAGATACAGATTGAAGAAGTGGAAGCTGCGTTGCGCAAACATCTTGCAGTGCCTTACATGATAACAAAGAAGAACGACCATAAGTTCGGAGAGATTGTTGTAATGCTTGTTGAAAGCACTGACACGGACAATGTAAGAAAAATATGCGAGGCCTGTCTGCCGAAATACTGGCAACCAAAACTGTATGTATCGGTGGAACACATTCCATTGACTCAAACTGGCAAACCGGCACGCAGCGAAGCTATAAAAATAGTTGAACGATTGTGATAATGGTTTGTATATCAAATTGATACCGCATTTCATTAAACAGAAAATATTACAACTGACATCATTGTTCGGAGGGCAGACGGAAGACCGGAAAAGCAATAATGACAACATCTGTAAGCCGGACAAATAATATGAATTAAAGTTGAGATAATCAAAGATAAAAAACGATAAGTGTTTTTATGAACTCAAAATTAAAAGGAACCTTATGTGGCATTGGTGCGGCAGTAAGTTACGGACTGAATCCGCTTGGCGCCCTGCCGCTTTATGCCGATGGAGTAAACACAAACACCGTACTGTTTTTCAGATACAGCCTTGCGGTGATCTTGCTTGCAGCGTTCATGCTGTTCAAGCGTCAGTCGTTTGCCGTAACCAAGAAGGAGATTTCCGTATTGTCAGTGCTTGGAGTATTGTTTGTAACATCATCTTTAACATTGTTCCTAAGCTTTCATTACATGGCAGCCGGCATAGCCAGTACGCTACTTTTCGTATATCCTGTAATGGTGGCTGTAATGATGACCGTGTTCTTCAAGGAAAAACTGACAATGGTTACAGTGCTGTCAATAGTACTTGCTCTGAGCGGTATAGGACTTCTGTATAAAGGTGATAACGGCGATGTGCTGAACATGACAGGCGTGCTGCTGGTTATGCTTTCGTCATTGACCTATGCCGTGTATATCATAATAGTGAATAAATCGCCACTGAGAATGTCGTCGATAAAGCTGACATTCTACGTGCTGCTAATTGGGGTAATATTCATCATAGTATATTCGTTTGCAGGCGGAAGCGACAATTACATACACATATTGAGTAATCCAAAAGAATGGATGTTTGCGTCAATATTGGCATTGTTCCCGACCGTGATATCTCTACTGCTCATGGTTATTGCTGTCCATGAAATCGGCTCAACGCCAACGGCAATACTTGGAGCACTTGAACCGATGACAGCCGTGGTAATAGGCGTAGTGCTGTTTAACGAAGAAATGACAATACGCATGGCAACAGGAATGATTATGATTCTTATTGCAGTAATGTTTATCATTGCCGGAAAATCACTCACGGTAAACAAGATTACAATGGTGATAAGCAAACTTGGGCATGTTGTGGTTAAGCACTGGAGATGGAAATTATGATACAACATAAAGGAATGCTCTTAATTTAAGAAAGTGGAACGCAGAATTATTCATATAGACATGGATGCATTCTTTGCATCAATAGAGCAAAGAGATAATCCCGACCTGCGCGGAAAGCCTATTATCGTAGGGTTTGACGGGCCTAGAGGCGTTGTGTCTACAGCCAGCTATGAGGCAAGAAAATACGGCGTACACTCGGCAATGTCGGTGGTTAAGGCTAAAAAACTGTGCCCTGACCTGACTATTGTCGCTACCAACCACGCACATTATAAGGAAGTCTCGATGCAGGTTTATGACATATTCTGCGCATTTACTGACAAGATAGAACCGCTGTCGATAGATGAAGCGTTTCTGGATGTGACGGAAAGCGAGACTGACCGCAGTCCGGAAGACATTGCCATGGCTATAAAAGACAGAATCAGAAACGAACTTTGTCTTACTGCATCAGCGGGAATATCATACAATAAGTTTCTTGCAAAGATAGCATCCGACTATAACAAACCTGACGGAATATTTTCAGTAAGTTCTGAAGAGGCGTTAGACTTTCTGGCTGAACTGCCAATAGAAAAGTTTTGGGGTGTTGGCCCGAAGACGGCAGCAATGATGCACAAGATGGGAATATTCAACGGACTGCAACTGCGCCAATGCACAATGAATCATCTTACAGACGTCTTTGGAAAAGCCGGTGAAATGTATTACAACTTTGCGAGAGGCATTGACGACCGACCTGTAGAACCTGTCAGAATAAGAAAATCAGTAGGGTGTGAACAGACTTTTCTGACTGACCTTAACAGGAAGTCGGCAATATACATAGAGCTTTATCACATAGTGCTTGAACTTATGGAGCGACTTAATAAAAGTAAATTTTGCGGACATACACTGACGCTGAAAGTAAAGTTTCACGACTTCGTTCAGGTAACGCGAAGCATGACATCAATAAAGCCTCTGGACAGCAAAGACACCATTCTTCCTCTTGCAAAAACTTTAATGGAACAGGTGGACTATTCTTCAAAACCTGTAAGATTAATTGGCCTTTCAGTTTCAAATCCTCATAATGAAAGACAAAGACCCGAATGGGTGGAAGGAACGCTTAAGTTTAAGGATTGGGAAGATTTTACTACAAAATAGCTTGCATTTGTTAAATTTGTTTTGTAAATTTGCACCAGATTTTAAGGTAAAGAATAATCGTATACTTATTTTATATGAAACAAACTAAGATTGTAGCTTCTATAAGCGACCGCAGGTGTGACGTTGACTTTATACGTCAACTCTTCGACGCAGGAATGAACATCGTAAGAATGAACACTGCACATGCCACACAAGACGGTATCAGACAGATAATAAGAAACACACGTGCTGTAAGCAAACATATCGGTATACTGATTGATACAAAAGGACCGGAAATTAGAACTACTGATACAGAAAAACCTATTGACTATAAGACAGGCGACGTAGTAAAGATTTTCGGACGCCCGGAGATGAATACCGAACATGACATTCTGAACCTTTCGTATGAGAATTTTGCAAATGACGTTCATGTAGGTGACGACATACTGTTTGACGATGGTGCCATAGACATGAAGGTTATTGGAATTAATGGCCCTGCTGTTGTTGCTCAGGTGCAAAACGACGGACAGCTCGGAGCGCACAAGAGTGTAAACGTGCCAGGCGTACACATCGACCTGCCAGCACTTACAGAAAAGGACAAGCGCAATATTTTGTTGGCCATTGACGAAGACATCGACTTCATTGCCCATTCATTTGTAAGAAGCAAGGAAGACGTTCTGGCCGTTCAGAAGATACTTGACGAGCATAACAGCGACATCAAAATTATATCAAAAATAGAGAATCAGGAGGGTGTTGACAATATTGACGAGATTATCGAGGCTTCTTATGGTATAATGATTGCCCGCGGTGACCTGGGTATTGAGGTTCCTATCGAGAAGATTCCTGGAATACAGAGAATGATTATCAGAAAATGTATTCTCGCTAAAAAGCCTGTTATCGTGGCTACACAGATGTTGCATACAATGATTAACAACCCGCGTCCTACACGTGCTGAGGTTACAGACATCGCAAATGCTATATATTACAGAACTGACGCACTTATGCTTAGCGGTGAGACAGCATCAGGAAAATATCCTGTAGAAGCTGTGAAGACAATGGCTTCGATAGCAGAACAGGCTGAACAGGACAATATGTTTGACCATAACATGGACTTCCCGTTGAGCGAGAACTGCGATGTAACAGAGTTCCTGGCACGTAATGCCATTGAAGCAACAAAGCGTTTGGGCGTGAAAGGAATTATCACTGACAGTAAGACTGGTCTTACAGCAAGAAACCTTGCTGCATTCAGAGGTCCTAATCCAGTGTTGGCAATATGCTACAAAGAGAAGACTCAGCGCTGGCTGGCACTGAGCTACGGAGTAATTCCTGTGGCACAGCACGAGCAGATTGGCGCTCAGGAGCAGTTCTTGGCAGCATTGCGTATGCTGCGCCAGAAAGGCTATCTCTGCATGGATGACAAGATTGCATATCTTAGTGGCAGTTTCGGTAAGGGTGGGGGAACAACATTCCTTGAAATTAACACCGTGAAAGAGGTGTTTAACAGATCATACGAATTTCATCTGCCCAACAGTGCAAAATAAAATTGGATTGGAATGCTGCGTAATGTGAACAGACAGCAATAAAACAATGTCAGCATAACAGGCATACGGTCAACAACAATATTTTTTAGACTGCTTTATAATTGGCTGTATGCAGAATGAGAAATAACGGAAAATATGTCAAGATGCTACGGACTTCATATAGTCTGATATGTGCATCTTGGCATATTTTCTTTTTTGTATTATAGAGCAACATTCTGTTATATTTGATACAAACGCACGCCAAACATATTATGATATACGGCATTTCACATTGTAAAAGGTGGCATTTTAGGAAATAGAAAGCCACATATTATATTTGTCCCAAAATAAGATTACTATACAGCATACAGTTTTATCTATTTATGATTTTAATGCTTTCAGCCGTATTTTGTTATCTCGACTTAAACCTAATAACCAATGGCTTATCAGCTAATAATCATAAAAAGCCAATAAAAACAAAAAGTGATGCACCCTTACGCATAAAGGATGCACCACCAAACTGATTTACAGGAATTAAGATTCCATTTACACTTTAATATCTTTTGCCGTCAATTCATTTTAAAGGCAATGACATTTTGCATAGTCTTGTCAAGATAGAATGTATATGGAACAGTGTCTTTACCATTGTAAATCCTTGTCTTTGTCAGGATATACGGTTTCTTGCCTTTATTTGTTCCGTAAGCTATATTCTTCTTGAAAAGACTGTTATTCTTCGCATTAATCTTCATTACATTTATCATACTGTCCGTGAGATTTCTTGTGGAATCAATGCCATTAAAACTTATTGAATAGTCGGCTGACATCATATTCGCATCAAGAAAATCTTTAACTACACTTTCAGCCTTATGCTGATTGCCACAACTTAATGCAACAAGTGTTGTAAGACAGATGACAAAAGCCTTAATATAACGTCTCATTGACAATGAAGCGTTATTTTTCAGGAATGTTTTTCATTATCTCCAAGAGATGATCCCAAACCACCTGGACAGTAGGTATGAGAAGACGCTCGTCAGGTGAATGTACGCCTCTAAGCGTCGGGCCCATAGAAACCATATCCAGGTTAGGATATTTCTCAGAAAAGAGACCACACTCCAAACCAGCATGAATTCCGATGATCTGTGGCTCCTTATTGAATAGCTTTCTATATGTCTCAGCAACAATTTCTGTGAGTTTGCTGTCTTGTTTCATCTGCCAAGCAGGATATTGGTCACCCTGAGTTACCTCTGCACCGGCAAGCTGGAACAAAGCCTTTATGGTGTTACCCATATTAGTAAGATTGCTCATTACATTAGAACGCTGAGAAGCAACAACTGTAATCTCATTGTCAGTTGTGGCAACACTTGCAACATTACTTGAAGTCTCAACCATCCATGCCAAAGCCTCGTCCTGACACATTGCCATCACACCATTGTCAACAGCCTGAAGAGCCTGAATGAATTTTGTATTAACAGGTTCTTTAACTACAGGTGCCTTATCTGTACTTTCAAGGCTGAAATGAATATCATTTTCTGTTACATGGAACTCATCTTCAACCTCCTTGGTAAATACATTCAAGGCAACACTGACATTCTCCTTATACTGAGCCGGTACAGCGAAAACAACAACACCATCACGCGGTATGGCATTATGCATACGGCCGGAATTGAAACTTACAAGGCGAACACCATATTTCTCATTAATAAGATAGATAAATCTTGCAAGCAGTTTAATACCATTGGCAAACTTCTTGTTAATATCGTCCCCACTATGTCCGCCATGCAGTCCCTTAAGAGAAAGTTTCATGAAGAAATAGTCTTCAGGAGCATTTTCTCTTTCTGTCTTAAACTTGGCTATAGTTGTCATACCTCCAGCACAGCTAATAAAGAACTGACCTTCGTCTTCACTGTCGAGATTAATCAACATATCACCAGTCATGAAGCCTTCTTTCATGCCATTAGCACCGGTAAGACCAGTTTCCTCATCTCTTGTAAACACACACTCAACAGGTCCATGCTCTAGAGTATCATCGTCAAGCACGGCAAGCTGCATGGCACAGCCAATTCCGTCATCAGCACCAAGAGTTGTGCCTTTGGCTTTCATCCATTCTCCGTCAACATAAGTTTCAATCGGATCCTCTTCAAAGTTTATTTCTTTATCAACGAGCTTGTCGCATACCATATCCATGTGGCTTTGCAGGATAAGAGTCTTCTTATTCTCATATCCCTTCGATGCTTTCTTTCTGATAACCACATTTCCGGTTTCGTCAACTACAGTCTCGAGATTTCTTGATTCACCGAAATTCTTGAGATACTCAATCATCTTTTCCTCGTGCTTTGACGGACGCGGAATTTTGTTGATTTGTGCAAAGTGCTCAAACACACTTGCCGGCTTTAGTTCATTTTTTTCCATTATAATAGTTACATTTATGTTATTTTATTATAAATCAATCTTTTACTTTGAGATAAGCAATATCAGAACGACAAAAACAAAGGAGTTTGTTTTGTATTGTCTTTGATTTGCATTATCTTTGCATGCAAAAATAAGAAAAATGGCAGAAACTTTCTTTATAAGCATGTTAATAATTGCTATATCTTTAATATTACTATGCATAAAGATAATATTATTAAAGAATGGGAAGTTTGCGTCACCTCATGTAGGCGATAATCCGGGCTTGCGCAAGAACAAGATTCATTGTGTAATGGATGAGGACAGAGAGGAAAGGCGTAAACGCGCTGTAAGATTGGACAAGAATAAATAAGTGTAATAAAATAAATTTTAAAAACAGTAATGGGTATGAAAAAAATAATCTGTTCAGCTGCTGTTGTTGCATTAATGTCACTTGTTATGACTTCTTGCAATAAGCAGGCTCCCAAAGTAGAAGAGAAATCTACTACAACAACCACCGCTAATGCAGGTATGAAGATCGCTTATATAGAGGTGGATTCTATTATGTCTCAATATAAATTCTGCAAAGAGTATTCTTTGATTCTTGAAAAGAAAAGCCAGAACATTCAGAATACAATAAATGCAAAGGGACGTTCTCTTCAGACTGCTGCTGCTAAATTCCAGCAGGATATACAGAACAACAAATATACACAGCAACAGGCAGAAGCTGTTCAGGCCGGTCTGCAGAAACAAAATGCTGACTTGCAGGCTCTGCAGCAGAGACTGGGTTCAGAATTCCAGGCTGAAACAGAGAAATTCAACAAAGCTTTGCGTGACAGCATACAGCACTATCTGGCTGTTTACAATAAGGACAAGAAATTCTCTCTTATTCTGAGCAAAGCAGGAGACAACATCTTATATGCAGACAAGGCTTACGATATAACAAACGAAGTTATTGCAGGTCTTAACAAGGCCTACAAACCTGTTGCAAAAAAGAAATAATTAAGATATTTAATTTATTATTTAAAGGCACACCGGAAAGTTCAATTCCGATGTGTCTTTTATTTTTAATAAAATCAGTCATTAGAATTCGACCGAATTGGGTTTAACAATATGCCTAATGACAGATTGTAGTTAATGCCCGTGGACAAATATATAAAGGCACGAACAATATCGCATTGAAACGACATGAATAATACGAATATTATATTGAGCCATTTATATTAAAGCATTGATTTTCAATAAAATATAGTGACTTTGTACCTATATGTTTTTAAGTCTTCGATTAAAGATAATAAATATGTCGCATCAATCAATATTTACGGAATCATAATGATCTGAAAGTCTTCGACTTATATTTTTATCAAATATGTATATGTAAAAAGGATTGCACAACCATAAGTTTGCGCAATCCTTTTTTATTTTAAAGAATCAAGGTCACTAAACAAATGACCTTGAATTCCATATATAAGACTACAAATTAAGCCTCAGCCTCGTTGCTCCAGTCTTCCTGTGACTTGCGGATGTAGCTCTTGTAACGGAGTTTAGCCATACGCTCAGCCTCAGAGAAGAGCTCTTCAGCCTCGTTAGGATAAGCCTTCTTTACAGAGAGGTAACGAACCTCACCGAGCAGGAAGTCATGGAATTTGCTCCAATCAGGCTCCTTAGAATCAAGTGAGAACGGATTCTTGCCCTCATCAGCCAACTGAGGATTGTATCTCCAAAGATGCCAATAACCGCAATCAACAGCCTTAGCCTCTTCAGCCTGGCTCTTACCCATACCACCTTTAGCCTTAAGACCATGGTTGATACAAGGTGCGTAAGCAATGATGAGTGACGGACCTGGATAAGCCTCTGCCTCACGGATAGCCTTCAAGCACTGAGCCTGGTCTGCGCCCATTGCAATCTGTGCAACGTAAACGTAACCGTAAGTTGTTGCCATAAGACCAAGATCCTTCTTGCGGATTCTCTTACCCTGAGCAGCGAACTGAGCGATAGCACCCAGAGGAGTAGCCTTAGAAGACTGACCACCTGTGTTAGAGTAAACCTCAGTATCAAGAACGAGGATGTTAACATCTTCGCCACTTGCGATAACGTGATCAAGACCACCGTAACCAATATCGTAAGATGCACCATCACCACCGATGATCCACTGGCTGCGCTTAACGAGATAGTGATCAAGAGTCTTAAGCTCCTTGCAAATCTCACATCCAGATTCAGCACCTGCTGCAATCATAGGTTTCAGCTTAGCTGCTGCTGCCTTTGATCCTTCAGCATCGTTCTGAGCGTCAATCCACTCCTGAGCTGCGGCCTTGAATTCAGCAGGAGTATCCTCCTTAGCAATAGCCTCGTTCAAAAGAACTGTTACACGCTCTTTCATCTTCTTGTTACCAAGAACCATACCCATACCGAACTCGCAGAAGTCCTCGAACAGAGAGTTGTCGAATGCAGGACCCTGACCCTTCTCGTTCTTGCAATAAGGAGTAGAAGGTATAGATGCAGAATAGATTGAAGAACATCCTGTAGCATTAGCTATCATCTCACGATCACCAAAGAGCTGAGAAATCAGTTTTACATAAGGTGTTTCACCGCAACCAGAGCAAGCTCCAGAGAACTCGAACAGAGGTTTAGCAAACTGAGAATTCTTAACATTTGACTTGATGTCTACAAGATCTTGCTTGCTTGAAACTTTGTTAACCAAGTAATCCCAACGAGCAGCCTCAACATCGTTTCCTGCGAATGGAACCATTGTAAGAGCCTTACCCTTCTTCGGATTTCCAGGACAAACATCAGCACAGTTACCGCATCCAAGGCAATCCATAACACTAGCCTTGATAACGAAGTGCATGCCCTTCATTGCTGCAGGAGCCTTCATCTCAATAGTTGTGTCATCAAAGCCCTTAAGCTCCTCGTCTGTCAGAACGAACGGACGGATAGCTGCGTGAGGACAAACGTAAGCACACTTGTTACACTGGATACAGTTCTCTGAATTCCATGAAGGAACGAATGCTTCAACACCACGCTTCTCGTAAGCTGCTGTGCCATTCTGCCATGTTCCGTCAACAGTATCATGATTTACAAAGTCAGAAACCTTCAGCAAATCACCAGCCTGTGCATTGATAGGACGAACAAGTTCCTTAACGAATGCAGGAGCATTATCCTCAACAGGAGCCTCATCTTCAAGATTAGCCCATGCCGGATCAACTGTAAGCTGCTTGTATTCACCACCACGGTCAACAGCTGAATAGTTCTTATCAACAACATCCTGACCCTTCTTGCCATAAGACTTAACGATGAACTTCTTCATCTGCTCAACAGCAAGGTCAACAGGAATAACGCCTGTTATACGGAAGAATGCGCTCTGAAGGATTGTATTTGTACGGTTGCCCAAACCAATCTCCTGTGCAATCTTTGTTGCATTGATATAGTAAACAGTAATGTTGTTCTGAGCGAAATAGCGTTTAACCTTGTTAGGAATGAAGTTAACAAGCTCCTCGCCATCGAATATTGTGTTCAGCAGGAATGTACCGTTCTTCTGAAGACCACGTGTAACATCATACATGTGCAGGTAAGCCTGAACGTGACAAGCAACGAAGTTAGGTGTGTTTACAAGATATGTGCTGCGGATAGGAGAGTCACCGAAACGCAGGTGAGAGCAAGTGAAACCACCAGACTTCTTAGAGTCATAAGAGAAATATGCCTGACAATGCTTGTTAGTGTTGTCACCGATAATCTTAACAGAGTTCTTGTTAGCACCTACAGTACCATCAGCACCAAGACCATAGAACTTAGCCTCGAACATACCTTCGCCACCAAGAGCCATCTCCTCAACAGGAGGAAGTGATGTGAATGTAACATCATCAACGATACCTACAGTGAAGTGATTCTTCGGTTCATTCAGCTTCAGGTTGTTGAATACAGATATGATTGATGCAGGAGTTGTATCGCTAGAACCCAAACCATAACGTCCACCAACGATAAGAGGTCTGTCCTCAACATCATAGTATGCGCTCTTAACGTCAAGATACAGAGGCTCACCTTCAGCTCCCGGCTCTTTTGTTCTGTCAAGAACAGCAATGCGCTTAACTGTCTTAGGAACAGAAGCAAGCAGGTGCTTAACAGAGAACGGACGATAGAGGTGAACAGAAATCATACCAACTTTCTCACCATTTGCATTGAGGTAATCGATAGCCTCACGAGCAGCCTCAGTAGCAGAACCCATAAGGATAATCATTCTCTCAGCATCTTCAGCTCCATAATATGAGAACAGATGATACTCACGACCTGTAATCTTGCTGATTTCACCAAGATAGTGCTCAACTACCTCAGGAACTTTGTCATAGTAGCTGTTGCTAGACTCACGATGTGTGAAGAATGTTTCAGGATTCTCAGCCGTACCGCGTGTAACAGGACGCTCCGGTGTAAGAGCACGGTCACGGAAACGCTTAACATCTTCCATATCGAGCAGAGGAGCAATGTCTTCCTGCTCAAGAAGCTCAACTTTGTGGTACTCATGAGATGTACGGAAACCGTCGAAGAAGTTCAGGAACGGAACGCTTGTCTTAAGAGATGCCAAGTGAGCTACGGCTGTCAGATCCATAACCTCCTGTACAGAACCTTCGCAGAACATTGCGAAACCTGTCTGACGGCATGCCATAACATCCTGATGGTCACCAAAGATACACAGTGAGTGAGATGCCAATGAACGTGCAGAAACATCAAAAACGCAAGGCAGAAGTTCGCCGGCGATTTTGTACATGTTAGGAATCATGAGCAGCAAGCCCTGAGATGCAGTGAACGTTGTTGTAAGCGCTCCTGCCTGCAGTGAACCGTGTACGGCACCGGCAGCTCCACCCTCAGACTGCATTTCCTGTACAGAAACGGTCTGTCCGAAAATGTTCTTGCGGCCTTTTGCAGCCCATTCGTCAACGTGTTCTGCCATCGGTGAAGATGGTGTGATAGGATAAATGGCTGCTACTTCGCTAAACATGTAGCTAATGTGAGCGGCAGCTTCGTTACCATCACAAGTGATAAACTTTTTTTCTTTAGCCATTTTTTAATAAAATATTAAATGTTAGTGTATCTGTTACTTTCTTATTTTCTTATAATATAATAAGGTGTCAATATCAATAAAGGAAACCCAATAGCCATAATGGTATCTGATTGCCTTTGCCTATTTCCGTATTATAGCGGGCATATATGGTTTCTGGATTCATTCTTATTTTCGCACTTCCTGTGGCATCGCATATTCTGAATTCTATTTTCTCGTCAGCAATATAGCAATTATCCTTTCCGCTCTGGTTAACCTTATGGTCTTTCCACATTGAGTTTACGAAAAATGTCTCCATCAAGTCCTGCTCTTCAACCCTAATAGGATATATTGCATATATAAGATTAGGGTTATGCATCATTATCTTTCCCGGTTTTTTAGGAAATTTCTGTCCCACGGGATATATTATGTTTATTAAACGTGCCTCAGCTAGATACTTTATATAATTCATTACTGTTGCACGACTAGTCTCAATATCAGAAGCAAGTTGACTAATATTAGGAGCCTTAGGCCCGTCAACAGCCAACTGATAGAAAAGTTTCTTTATCTTTGTAAGATATTTCAACTCTATCTGCTTTATCAGAAGGATGTCTACCTCTGTCATCATATTCATTGTCTTAAGCAAATTTTCAGAAAAATTTCTGTGCTCAAGAAAAAACGGATAGAATCCATGATGAAGATACTCCTTAAAATATTTTCCAGGTGACACTTCGGGCAATATATGCCGTGTTATATGTTCATGGTCGTGCAATATTTCGTCTAAAGTGTACGCTTTAAAATTTGTTCCGGCAACGAGGTTGACATATTCCCGAAACGAGAATCCACGCAAATTATAACTTCTGGCAATACCGTTAAGTTCCGGATTATCTTCCTTAAGATGCATGACACTACTGCCAGTGAAGATTATTTTAAGCCCAGGATATTTCTCATAACAAATACGCAACTCCTTACTCCAATCAGGCTCTTTAAAGACCTGATCAATAAGCAACACTTTACCTCCATTTCTGTAGAACTCGCCGGCAAAGTCAGCGATGCCTCTTCCCTGGAAATAAAAGTTGTTCATATTTACATAAAGACACCTACGGTCATTAGAAGCGAAATGCTCTTTAGCATATTGAAGAAGGAAGGTTGTTTTGCCGACACCTCTTGTTCCTTTAATGCCAATCATCCTCTCGTCCCAATTAATCTCGTCCATTAACATGCGGCGGACGGGGGCGTTTGTATGTTCTACCAAGTAAGTATGGGTACGAAAGAAAGCTTCCATTCTTTTTCAATTTGTTTTCTTCTGCAAAGATAATATTTTATTCTTTATTTGCAAACCATACATTACAAAAACTCGTTTTTTTTTATTATTTTTGCACCAGAAACAATAAATGCATTTTTTAGTGAAGTTACATATATTTAATCCGGAGCATGATATTGCATTGGCTTATGGGGAAGAAAATATCACTTTGCCCCATACAATACAAGAGTTTAAAATGAATCTAGGATATATTCCGGCATTGTGGGCAAACGATGGTGACTGTATTCTTGTGGACGATGTTCCGTATGCCATAAAGGCTTTAGCAAAAGTGCATAGGCCTCATGCGGATGTCGTATTCGTCAATAAAGATGATATAAAAGGTGCCGAATTTGCGGGAATTGAGCCATGGGGATGGGATCATAGCCTATGTGCTATGCTAACAAAATCAGGCATTAAAATTAATGGGAGAAATTCGAATCAGATAATAGACAATTCTTTATTAGACAAACTTAGAGATTTGTCTAACCGCAAGCATACATCTGGCATGCTTGAATATATCTGCAAAGGTATAGAGAATATCACTTGTGGAAAAAGCTTTTATGTAACAAACTTCGACAATTTATTGAAGCTTGCAAACCAATATAAACATATTGTCATTAAAGCGCCATGGAGCAGCAGTGGCCGCGGAATAAGATATGTCACCGATTCTAACATCAGCCAATCATTAAGCGGATGGGCTAAGAATATAATAAAACGTCAAGGCGGCTTGTCTGTTGAACCATATTATAATAGGATAAAGGATTTTGCCATGGAATTTTATTCTCATGAGGACGGACATATCGATTATTGCGGATTATCTGTTTTTAGTACTGACTGTGGAACCTATACCGGTAACATTATAGCCTCTGAAAGTTATAAGGAAGAAATAATATCAAAATATCTTTCTAAAGAATTATTAGCCCTTGTAAGTCAGCGTATACAAAATTATCTTTCTCCAATATTAAAAGATTGGTATCGTGGTCCTTTCGGAATAGACATGATGGTAGTTGGCAGCAGCAACGGATTTATATTGCATCCATGTGTAGAAATTAATTTACGGCGCACAATGGGACACGTTGCAAATTCAGCAAGAGTTGATGACAATGCTCCAGCTGAACTTATGCACATCATACATGATGTGAACTATTTATTACGATTTGAATCTATAGAAAAGACTTTTGTAAAAGTTATCTGAAATTTAGTTTAATATCTATTATACATAAAATAATTTACTATACAAATGAAAAAGACATTTATCATGTCGTTGCTCTTTGTACCCATGATTTCATGTGCGCAGTATCGCTCTGAAGTATGGTGTCCAGATAACGGTAACGGCACTTACACAAACCCTGTGATTAACGCTGACTATAGCGACCCTGATGTATGTGCTGTAGGTGAAGATTACTATCTTACAGCAAGTTCATTTAACTGTATTCCGGGATTACCTATCCTTCATTCTAAGGATCTTGTTAACTGGGAAATAATAGGACATGCCATCAAAGAAATAAAGCCCAATGAAATTTACGACAAACCATCACACGGAAATGGAGTCTGGGCACCAAGTATAAGATATCATAATGGTGAATTTTACATATATTGGGGTGACCCTGACTATGGTGTGTTTATGGTTAAGACAAAAGACCCGGCAGGAGAGTGGGAAGATCCCGTATGCGTAATTCCTGGTCCAGGAAATATTGACAGCACACCATTATGGGATGAGGACGGACGCTGTTATCTCGTAAGTGCTTATGCAAACAGCCGCTCACGTTTTGCCTCTGTAATAGTTGTACGCGAACTTTCTGCTGACGGTACAAAAGCTATTGGCGAGCCTGTGATAGTTTTTGATGGTAATGGTACTGAGAATCGAACTTGCGAAGGTCCAAAATTTTATAAACGTGACGGATGGTATTGGATTATGTGTCCGGCAGGAGGCGTGCCTACAGGATTTCAACTTGCAATGAGATCCAAAAGTCCATTTGGACCATATGAATGTAAGAAAGTTCTGGCACAAGGTAAAAGCGACATAAATGGTCCTCATCAAGGTGCATGGGTACACACTGCATTTGGCGAGGATTGGTTTTTACACTTTCAGGACAAAGGATGCTACGGCAGAGTAGTTCACCTGCAGCCTGTTACATGGAAAGACAATTGGCCTGTAATGGGTATTGACAAAGACGGAGATTACTGTGGCGACCCTGTTAATACATACAAAAAGCCCAAGACATCAAAGGCATGGCCAATAATGAATCCTGTAGAAAGTGATGAATTTAATCAGCCTATAATGGGAAAGCAATGGCAGTGGCACGCAAACTACAATCAATTTTTTGGTATGCCAACAGCATTTGGCACATTCAGAATATATACTCACAAACTCAGCAAAGATTTTGTGAATTTATGGGAAGTGCCTAACATGCTACTTCAAAAGACTCCTGCTGATAAATTTACAGCAACTGCTAAAGTACGCATTACAGCCAAAGATCAAAATCAATTCGGAGGACTGATAATGATGGGACTTGACTATTCTGCACTAATAGTAAAAAGAGTGGGAGAGGAGTTTCAACTGCAACAAGTTACTTGCAAAAATGCTGATAAAGGCAAGGAAGAAGTTACAAATGTCATTGCAACTCTGAAACCTACGTCTGTTGATAAAATAGACTATCAACCAGCTATTCATGAAGATATTTATCTGCAAATGAAAGTTGAAGATGGTATATGCCGTTTTGCATATAGCCTTAACGGAAAGAAATTTAAAGACGTAGGAGAAGATTTTAAAATGCGTGAAGGCAAATGGATTGGTGCCAAAATGGGATTCGTTGCTGCAGAGCCAGCAGGAAAAGCCAACAGAGGATGGCTTGACGCAGACTGGTTCCATGTAACAAAATAGAAAGAAGTATTAATAAATACACCTATTATA